>Ga0208125_100439_pt1 | contig 24698 bp, 18 predicted proteins | sample LakWasM128_HOW14_2_FD_183938 | JGI IMG/M metagenome (GOLD analysis project Ga0208125, IMG submission 183938) | Freshwater sediment methanotrophic microbial communities from Lake Washington under simulated oxygen tension - Sediment Metagenome... | ecosystem: Environmental > Aquatic > Freshwater >...
CGCCCCTCATGCACCCGCAGCACGCCCAGCTGATGCTGGCCACCGCTGGCCCAGCTGGCAGCCAACAGGGGCGCATCCGCTCGCGCATGGGCCTGCGGCAGCGCGAGCATCGAGGCACCGGCCCAGATCAGGCAGTCACGTCGGCGCACGGCTCAGTCCCCGTCTTCATCGAAAAAGCTGATGACGAAATGCAGGGCGGTCGCCATCTCACCCTCGGCAAACTGCTGCAGCGCCTTCAGCGCGGACACGGCCGCACGGGCCCGCGCGGCCTGAGCGGCATTCACCGGTAGCTCCAGCGCCGCCATCGCGCGATCGACCTCGAGCACCTGTTGCAGCAGCTTGTCGGCGGCCGGCTGTTGGCCGCTGGCACGCAGATAGGCGCTGATCGAGGGGCCACCCGCCTCCACACCCAAGGCCAGCTGGCGCAGGCCCTGCCACTGCCCGCGCCAGCCGGCCAGGCTGTGGCCGCTGAGCGCGCGCGAGAACAGCGCGGGCCGGTTCGGTGCCGCCTTCTGCAAGGGCCGGTCCAGCTCCTCCCACCAGAGTTTTTGCAGGCCGGCGTCCCAGAGGTTGAGGAACTCGTACATCGCGTACTCGGCCTCGCCGTCGTCCCAGCCCCGCGCCAGCGCCAGCTCGTAGGCCCGCTGCAGCAGCTGCGCCTCGGCGGCCACGGCGGCGGCGGCCTGCTGCGCATAGCGGCAGCTCGCCGCATCGAGGGGCGTCGCGCCGGCCCACAGCAGCCACTCCAGCGCCGGCAGGCCCTTGGCCGGCGAGCCGATCTGGTCCATCGCCGCGGCATCCGCAGGCGCACGTCGTATCGCCTTGGCAATCGCCTCGGTCCGGGTCGGCATGAAGTCGATCTCGCGCGGCGAGCGGCGCGCCAGCAGGGCACCGCCGCGCACCGCCGAGAAGCGCTCCCAGCTGGCCACCGTCTGCAGCCATTGCGTGCGCAGCGCGGCGGTGTCGGTGCAGTCGCCTTGCAACACCGCGGCCAGGCGTCGGCTTTGCTCGGCGAACTCGGCGCTGCGCGGCACGTACCAGTGCTGGTGCAGTTGGCGCACGAAGGCGGCGTAGGCCGCGTAGGGCAGCGGATCAGCGGCACGCGCCACGGAGCCTGCGAGCAGCACGATCAAGCAGACGACGAGGCGGCGCATCACAGCGACTCCACGAAGCGAACGAGGGCCTGCCGCTCGGCGCGGCTCATCGCCAACACCTGCGCGCGGCTGGCCCTGGCCTCGCCGTCATGCCACAGCACGGCCTCCAGCACGCCGCGCGCGCGGCCGTCATGCAGCAGGCGCTGGTGGCCGTTGACGCCCTGGATCAGGCCCAGGCCCCACAGCGGCGGCGTCTTCCACTGGCGGCCGCTGGCCAGAAAGTCGGGGCGGCCATCGGCCAGGCCCTCGCCCATGTCATGCAGCAGCAGGTCGGTGTAGGGATGGATGGTCTGACCGGCCAAGGCCGGGCTGCTCAGGCGCGGGAACGGTGGCTGCGCGGTGGTGTAGCTGGGCCGGTGGCAGACCGCGCACTGCGCCCGCTGGAACAGCTGCTGGCCGCGTTGCACCTCGACATCGCCCCCATCGCGGCGCAGCGGTGGCGCCAGCGTGGCGGCGTAGAACACCACCTCGGCCAGCACGTCGTCCTCGATCTCCGGCTCGCCGCCGCTGGGCGCGGCCAGGCATTCGCGCTGGGCCGCCGTGCAATCGGTCTGCGGGAACAGGCGGGACGTGATGCCCATATCGCCGGCAAAGGCCGCGGCGGTCTGGTGCGCCAGGGAGGCGACGTTGGCCTTCCAGCCGAAGCGGCCGATGCGCTGCTGCCCGCTGGGTGCGTCCCAGACCCGGTTCGCCTGGCCGCGGATGGCGTCACCGCGCGCGGCCTGGGCCACGGCATTGGCCTCGATATCGACCTCGGCAATGGCCTCCAGCAGGCCCAGGCCGATCAGCTGCGGCGCGATGCGCGGGCCCAGCAGTGCCTGGCGGTCCAGCGGCCCGTGGCGCAGCGCGGCCAGGCGGTAGTGGGGACTTTGCAGCGTGTAGCGCGTGCCGTCGGTGTAGCGGCCGTGCAGCGCCTGCTCGGTCATCTGAAGGCGCCCTTCGACCGGCACGCCCGGAATGGCCTGCGTGGCCAGCTGCGCGCCATAGCGCGGCTCGGGCAGCGGGCCGCCATGGGCGTCGCGGCCCGGCACCGACAGGCGCAGCAGCAGGCCGGCCTCGCCCGGCGCGGCGCGGCCGTCGTTGACATGGCAGCCGCTGCAGGAGCGGGCGTTGAACAGCGGCCCCAGGCCATCGCGTGCGCCGGTGGAGGCCGGCGCCGCGACCCAGTTGCGGCGGAAGAAGGAGTTGCCGACGGCAAAGCGCGTCTGCTCCTCGGCCGTCAGATTGGCGGCGGCCAGCGAGAACGCGCGCCGGCCATTGACCTCCACCGTGGTGGCGCCGCCGGGGCGCTGCTGGTCGTCGCTCGCCGCCTGGCCCAGCGCCGCGCCGGCCAGCGTGGCGACCAGCAACAGCGCGATGCCGGCCCTCATGGCTTGCGCACCCAGTTGAGTTTCTGTATGCCCAGCGCCCGCGCGGCCTCGACCAGCGAGCTCGACTGGCGCAGCAGTGCATCGATGACGCGTTTGATGCGTTGCCGCCCAGGCGCATCGCTGCCACCGAGGATCTCGCGGTCGAACGGCGGCTCGATCGCCTCGGCGGCCTGCAGCGATTCGGCCATCTGGGCCGTCAGGCGTTCGGCCAGGGCCGGATCGCGGGCGGCCACCAGATCGCGCAGCGCCGGCCCCTGCTTGAGCTGCCTGTCGTCGAGCCCGGCATAGCGTCCCAGCCAGGCGTTCTGTATGCCCAGCGCGTCGCCGACGATGTCGCGGTGCGTGCTGTCCGAGAAGCAGGACTGCTCGTCCTCCTGGTCGCGGCTGGCCAGCGCCACCTCCAGCCGCTCGCCGGCCAGCTCGGCGCGCGACAGCGAACCGAGGCCGACGATGAGGCCGCGCAAGGACTCCTGATCGCCCTGCTCGAAACGCCGGCGGTAGTTCGCGCGGGCCGGTGCCCAGGCCTGCTCCAGCCAGGCCAGGTCATCGACCAGCAGGGCGGTGACGGTGACGAGATACAGGCGGCGCCGGTCGGCGTTGGCGACCCGGCCATCAACGTAGTCGGTGTGCGGCCGGTCGCCGGGGCCGTCGGCGCTGAGGTCCTGCCCCCACAGCAGGTACTCGATCGCATGCCAGCCTGTGGCCACGTTCTCCTCGCCGTCGCGGGTGTTCAGCGCGCTCAGTGTGCGTTTGCTGATGGGCTGCCGGCGCCGGGCGATCAGCGCATCGATATAGGTCTCGTCGACCGGCCAGGCGTTGAGCCGAGGCTCCGGGCCGTCGTCGCCATCGATGGGGCCGCCGTGGAAGCGGAAGGCCTCGGTCAGCGCATAGCGCTCGCGCGCCTGCAGCCAGGAATGGCGGGCATTGGCCAGCGCCTCGGCCGAGGGCGCACGCACAAAACGCTGCACCGCCTGCTGCAGGCGCCGGGCCAGGGTCAGCGTGTCGGCATAGGTGGCGTGGACCAGGGCGGCATGGTGCTGCAGCACCGGGCGCAACTCCTGCGCCGTCGGCGCGGCCGGTTGAGCCAACGCCGCGGCGCCGGCCAGCAGCCCTGCGATGAAGAGTGCCACCCGCCCACGCATCGCCGTCACACCGGGTTGATCTGGGCCACCAGGCGGGCCAGTGTCTGATATCCCTTGCTCGCGTACTCGTAGCTGGGCGCCACGGCCGGGTCCTGCTCGGCCTCGACGACCAGCCAGCCCTCGTAGCCACCGCCATGCAGGATGCGCAGCACGCGCTCGAAATCGATCACGCCATCGCCGGGCACGGTGAAGGTGCCGTTGAGCACGCCGTTCAGAAACGACCAGCCGTCGTTGCGCGCCATCGCCACGACCTGCGCCCGCACGTCCTTGCAATGCACATGGACGACGCGCGACAGATGCTTCTTCAGCAGCGCCACCGGGTCCTGGGCGCCGCCGTAGTAGGCATGGCCGGTGTCGAACAGCAGGCCCACGGTGGGGCCGGTCACGGCCATCAGACGGTCCACGTCCTCGGGCGATTCGACATAGGCGCCCATATGGTGGTGATAGGCCAGGGTCAGGCCGTAGCGGGCCTGCAGGTGCTCGCCGAAGCTGCTCAGGCGCTGGCCATAGGCCTGCCACTGCGCGTCGTCGGCGAAGCGCGGGCGCTGGGCCAGCGGCACGTCCATCGCACCCTGGATGGAGCCGGCCACCTCGCCATAGACGACCACCTTGCAGCCGTTGTGCTGCAGCTTGGCCATATGCTGATGGCAGCGCTCGATCTCCTCCTCCAGCCCGCCCTCGGCGAGGCGGCCCGAGTACCAGCCCGACACGCAGGCCACGCCGTACTCCGCCAGCTTGGCCTTCAGCGCCTCGGGCTCGCGCGGAAACTTGTTGCCCAGCTCGAAGCCCTGATAGCCGATCTCGGCACCCTCGCTCAGCGCCGTGTCCAGCGAGGTTTCGCCGCCCAGCGCCGGCAGATCATCATTGCTCCAGGAGATCGGGTTGATGCCGATGCGGACGTTCCAGGGTTTCATCTTCTGCTGCTCTTTCATCATCATCACGGTCGCTGCTGCGCCTTCTGGGCGCGGTAAAGAATCTGGGCCTCGCGCACCTCGGCGCGCGTCGAGACTTCGGGAATGGCCACCTCCCACCAGCAGCCGCCATCGGGGGTGGTGCGCTCGGCGGTGGTGTCGATGACGATGACCTGGGTGCGGCTGGCGGCGCGGGCGCGGACAAGGGCCTCGCGCAGCTCGGCCAGATCGGCCACATGGCAGGCCTCGGCGCCCAGGCTGGCCGCATGGGCGGCGAAGTCGATCTGCGGCAGGCTGCCGCCCTCGGGCACGCAGTCGTCCAGCATATTGTTGAAGCGCGGCCCGCCGCTGGCCCGCTGCAGCCGGTGGATGCAGCCGTAGCCGCGGTTGTCCAGCACGACGACGATCAACTTGCGGCCCAGCATCACCGAAGTGGCGATCTCCGAGTTCATCATCAGATAGGAGCCATCGCCAACCATGACGATGACCTCGCGCTCGGGCAGGGCCATCTTCACGCCCAGGCCGCCGGCAATCTCGTAACCCATGCAGGAGTAGCCGTACTCGACGTGGTAGCTGGCCGGTGCACCGGCGCGCCAGAGCTTGTGCAGCTCGGCCGGCAGGGTGCCCGCCGCGCAGACGACGACATCGTGCGCCGGCGAGTCCGGCGTCGAGTCGCGCACCGCGCCTATCACCTCGGCGTCATAGGGCAGCTGGCGCTGCGGCTCGGCCAGGGTCAGCTCGGTGACGCGCCGTCGCCAGATCTCGGCCAGGCGCTGCGCGTGCGCGGTCCAGGCCGGCACCGCCTGCCAGTCGCGCAGGGCGGCGTCGAGCTGCAGCAGGCCCTCGCGGGCATCGGCCACCAGGGCCTGACCGTTCCACTTGGCGGCGTCCAGCGCCTGCACATTCAGGCTCAGCAGCGCGGCCTGGCTGAACAGCGCATGCGAGCCGGTGGTGAAGTCCTGCAGCCGCGTGCCCACGGCCAGCACCAGATCGGCGGTGCAGGCCAGCTCGTTGGCGGACGGCGCACCGCTGACGCCGATGGCGCCCAGGTTCAGCCCATGGTCCCAGGGCAGGCTGCTCTTGCCGGCCTGGGTCTCGACGACCGGAATGCCGTGGCGCTCGGCAAACTGCCGCAGCGCCTCCCAGGCCTGACTGTAGAGCACGCCGCCACCGGCGATGATCAGCGGCCGGCGGGCGGCACGCAGCTGCTCGACCGCGCGCTGCAGCTCGCGAGCGTCGGCCATGGGGCGGCGCAGGCGCAGCAGGGCCGGCTGCAGAAAGTCTTCCGGGCAGTCGAAGGCCATGGCCTGCACGTCCTGCGGCAGGGCCAGGCAGACCGGGCCGCACAGCGCGGGGTCAGTCATCACCTGGATCGCCCGCGGCAGCGCCGTCAGCAGCTGCTCGGGCCGCATCAGCCGGTCGAAGTAGCGGGTCACCGGGCGGAAGCAGTCGTTGGCCGACAGATCGCCGTGATGAAAATCCTCGATCTGCTGCAGCACCGGGTCGGGTGCGCGCGTGGCGAACACGTCACCGGGGAGCAGCAGCAGCGGCAACCGGTTGACGTGGGCCAACGCGGCGGCCGTGACCATATTGGTGGCACCGGGGCCGATCGAGCTGGTGACGGCCATGATGCGCTGGCGGTGCTGCGCCTTGGCGTAGGCAATCGCCGCATGGGCCATGCCCTGCTCGTTGTGCGCGCGGTAGGTCGGCAGCGCCTCGCGCTCGGCCCACAGGGCCTCGCCCAGGCCGGCCACATTGCCGTGACCGAAGATCGAGAACACACCGCCCACATAGGGCTGCACCGAACCATCGGCCAGCTCGATGCGCAGCGCGGCCAGGTGGCGCACCAGCGCCTGGCTCATCGTCAGGCGTACCGTCTTGCTGCTCATGCTGCCACCTCCGCACGAGCGTCGCGCCAGGCCTCGACCAGGGTGGCGAAGTTGCCGCAAACCTGGCGCACCAGGCCCTCGTCATCCAACTCGCCGCGCAGCCAGGCCAGCGCCGGCCCGGCCCACAGCGTGCGGCCGACCATGAAGCCCTTGACGATGGGATGGCGGGCCCGGCCAAAGCCCTCGGCGAGCTCGGCCAGCGGTTTGTTCAGGCCCAGTATCACGGCGCCGCGGCAGTGCGGGTCGCGCTCGGCGATCAGCGCGGCCAGGGCCTCCCAACCGGCCGCCGTCATGGGCGCCAGCTTCCACCACTCGGGCTTGAAGCCGAGGTTGTAGAGACGCTTGACGCTGCGCAGCACGGCCGTGTCGGCGGTGCCGGGCGGCGTCACGGCCGGCGGAGAGATCAGCTCCAGCAGCAGCTCATGGCCGCTGGCCCGTGTCGCGTCCCAGACCTGGCGCAGCTGCTGCTCCTGCTCAAGCCTCAGGTCGGTCGCGTCGTCTGGGTGGTAGTGCACCAGGCACTTGACGACCTGCTCGGCCGGCCATTGCTGCAGGCGCGTGGCCAGCGAGGCACCATGCTCGAAGCGCAGCGGCCGCGAACCGGGCAGCTCGACGGGCCGGCCCACCCACCAGCCGCGACCGGTGGCCGAGGCCAAGGCGTCCTCGCCATAGACATCGTCGATCAGCACGCCGACCTGGCCTTGCAGGCGGTGGCTGGTCTCGATGCGCTCGGCCGCGCGCACCAGCAGCTGCTTCAGTGCCGGCAGGCGCGCCGGGTCGGCGCCGGCCTGGCGCGCCAGCTCGAAGAACTGGCTGCGGTGGTCGAAGGCCAGCACGCACAACTGGGGCCAGGCCTTGCGCGCCGCGGTCGTGCGGTGCAGATGGGCCAGCTGCGCGTCCGCATCGACGCGCGGCAACCGCTGGCCGCTGAACCAATGCGCCAGCTCAGCCGGCGTCGGCATGGCCGGTGCGCAGCCGTGGCGCGACACGACGATGGCGCCACAGGCGTTGGCCAGCCGCGCGGCGGCCTCGAAGCCCTGACCGCGCAGCAGGCCGGTCATCAGCCCGGCGGCGAAGGCGTCGCCGGCGCCCAGCACATTCATGACCGCTATGCGCTCGCCGCGCACGTTTACGGCGTCTTCCATACGCGCAGGAATCTCGCCCTCGATGAAGCAGCAGCCGGCCGCACCGAGCTTGACGACCAGCGCGGCCTGGGTGACGGCCCGCACCGCGCGCAGCGAGGCCAGCAGATCGCCGGGCACGCCGCCGGCGATCAGGAACTCCTCCTCGGTGCCTATCAGCAGGTCGAACTGCGGCAGCACCGCCTGCAGCCGCGCGGTCACGGCCGCATCGGCGACGAAGCGGTTGGCGCCTTCGCCGCGGGCGGTCAGACCCCACAGCACCGGGCGGTAGTCGATGTCGAGCACGCGCAGCACGCCATGACGCTGGGCAAAGCCCAGAGCCCGCTCCGAGGCGGCCAGCACGGTGGGCGTGCTCAGGTGGGTGCCGGTGATCAGCAGCGCGCGGCAGCTGGCGATGAAGTCTTCGTCGATGGCGTCGGCAGCCAGCGCCATGTCCGCGCAGTTCTCACGGTAAAACAGCAGCGGGAAGGTGTCGCGGTCCTTCAGGCCCAGCAGCACCAGCGCGGTCAGGCGCTGCGCATCGATCTGCAGCTGCGAGGTGTCGCAACCCTCGCGCTGCAGCGTATCGGACAGGAAGCGGCCCATCTGTTCGTCGCCAACGCGCGAGATCATCGCCGCGCGCAGGCCCAGCCGCGCCGCACCGAAGGCGATGTTCGCCGAGGAGCCGCCCAGGTATTTGGCGAAGCTGGCCACGTCCTCGAGGCGGCTGCCCAGCTGCTGGGCATAGAGGTCCACGGCCAGGCGGCCAAGGCAGGCCAGGTCATAGCGGCGGCCTGAAGGGAGGTCGGAAAGTCTCATGGCGGGGGCGATACAACAGGGAGTCGGCCGGCGGCGAGCACAGCGCCCGCCGCCGGAGTCGGAACGATCAGAACGAGTGCCGCACGCCCAGCTGGTAGGCGTTGACCGTCGCGGCGTTGTCGGCCCGGGTGTCGGACAGCGAGGCGTAGACCGCGGTGCGCTTGCTGAGGAAGTGGAAGTAGCCCAGGCCGTAGACCTCCGTCTTCACATTGACCAGCTTGCTGCTGTTGTAGAGCACCCGGGCCTCGCCCTCGGGCGTGACCTGGTAGCCGGCGCTCAGCTGCAGATCGGTCTGCTTCTTGTTGCCGCCGACGCGAGTGGAGGTGGCCCAGGTGCCGAACAGGCGGAACTTGTCGGCCGTGTAGCGGCCGCCGATGCCTTGGGTCTGCACATTGGTCGGGCTGCGCTGCGTGGACAGGCTGGCGCTAAGGCCACCCATCTCGTAGATCAGCGAGAAGCCCTGGCCCCGCACGGTCTTGGCCACGCCTTCGCTGGGCGACACGCCGACGTTGATGCTGAAGCCGGCCAGCACGGGCGAGGTGTAGTTGACGGCGTTGTCCCAGATCTTCTGACCGCCAGCAATGCGCGAGTAGCTGGAGGCAACGGTGTCGCCGTCCCAGACCTCGTAGTCGCTGCCGGTGGCGTCGTCCAGCGGCGATTTCTGGTGGCCCAGGCGGATGTCGCCGAAGCGGCCCTTGATGCCGACATAGGAGTAGTACCAGAACGGGCCCGAGCGCTGCGCCCCGGTGTCGCCCAGGAAGCGATGCTGCAGATAGCTGTAAGCCTTCATGCCGTCGCCAAGATCGTCCTCGGCCTTGAAGATGATGCGGTTGGCCGAGCCGTGGGTCAGCTGCCAGACGCCAGGCGAGCTCTTAACGACACTCTGGTCGATGCGGCCGCCGAGGCTGACCTGGGCCTGGGCGGCACCGAGAGCCAGCAGGGCGGCCAGGGCCACGGTGAGTTTTTGATGGGTTTGCATTTGTCTCGTTCTTTCTCAGTATGGTTGCAGTGTGCTTACAGCTTCAGTGCGCGTGCCAGGCTGGTGGCCTTGGCATCCCGGTTGCTCAGAGGCTTGAGTCCGAAGCGCTCCTCGATCAGCCGCAGGATGGACACGGTTTCGTACGGGGTGTGATCGACCTGGCCGCCCTCGCTGAACGGCGAGACCACCAGCGCCGGGATACGCGAGCCCGGGCCCCAGCGGTCGCCCTTGGGCGGCGCGGCGTGGTCCCAGAAGCCGCCGTTCTCGTCGGTGGTGACGATGACGACGGTGTTCTTCCACTGCGGGCCGTTCATCACCTCCTGCACGATGGCCACTGCCTCGGCGTCGCCATCGGCGACATTGCCGCGCCCCGGGTGCATGTTCTTGCCGCCGGTCGGCTTGTAGAACGACACCGGTGGCAGGCGACCGGCGCGGGCGTCGGCGATGAAATCCTCGCGGTCCTTCAGATGGGTGGCGCGCTGCGCCGGGCTGTCGATGAAGCGCTTGAAGAAGGTGAAGGGCTGGTGGTGGTAGGAGAAGCTCGACAGGCCCTTGCCCGCCGCCGTGGCCGCCACGGCACGCTGGTAGTCCTGGGCGTAGTAGGCCCAGGCAATGCCCTTGTCGCTGAGCCGGTCGCCAATCGTCGGCAGGCTTTGCGGCGGCAGCAGCGCCTGCTTCTTCGTCGGGTCGTAGAGCCAGGTGCCTTGCATCGTGTTGACCGCATGGCCGTCGGTCGTGACATAGGCCTCCTCGTCGCTGCGCGGCACATTGCCGGCCTCGTCCACCGCCTTGATGGTGGCCGGGGCGTCGGGGAACACCGGCGTGCAGGCGCAGACCAGCCACATATGGTTGAGGAAGGAGCCGCCAAATGCCGACTGGAAGAAGTTGTCGGCCAGGGTGTAGCGCTGCGCCAGCTTCCACAGGCCCAGCTGGCTGCCGTCGTAATAGCCCATCAGCAAGCCGCCGCTATTGCCCTCGGCAACGAAACGGTCGTTGCGTCCACCATTGATCTGGCGCTGGTTGGCGTAGTAGGCGTGGATGGGGCTGAACATCGGCTGATTCAGCGCCACGCGGGGCTCCAGCGCGAACGGGCCGTTGGGGATGGGATCGAGCAGCCGCGCATCGGGCTGGCCGTTTTTGTCGGCCAGCGGCACGGGCAACTGGGCATAGGGCTTGCCGTCCCTGTCCGTCTGCACGGTGCGCCCCTCGGCCCTGGCCTGGGCCAGGCCGTTGGCGCCGGGATAGAGGCCGAACAGATGGTCGAAGCTGCGGTTCTCCATGTAGACGACGACGATCTGGCCGATCTTGGCGAGCCTGGGATCGGGGGCCGGGTCTTGCGAGGAAGTGGTCGGCGTGTTGGCGCAGCCCGCCAGCTGCAGGGCGACGGCAGCGGCCAGCGCCGCGGCGCTGAGTCTTGCTTTCATTGGATTCTCCTTGGGAGCGAAACGCTGCGACTCAGGGCGCCGGCGTGTGGCCGTAGCAGGCCTTCAGCTTCGTGTAGTCGTAGAAGTGGCTGTTGGCGGCATAGCGAGCGCCATCACAGTCGGCCTTGAAGTCGGTTTCCTTCTCGTTGAAGAGCATCTTCACGAGCAGGGTGCCGCTGGCGTTGCGCACCACGTCCCACTGCATATTCGCCGCCATCGGCGAGACATAGTCACCGCGCCAGGGGTTGTTCTCGTAGCTGTACATGGTGGCCAGCGGCACCTGCTGCAGCACGTTCTTCAGGCCCATCTTCGAGGCGAATGGAATGATGATCTCGGCATGGGCGAAGCGCAGCTTGGCGACCTTGCCCAGTTGGCCCTTGGCGATGGCATCAACCTGGTTGAAGAAGTCATCCTCCAGGTGCTGGGCCATCTTCCAGGTGACGCTGCCCTTCTCGGTGATGCCGGGGCCCATCTTGTAGAAGTCGGCCGCGTCCTGGGTGAAGGCGAAGTACTTGGCCTGCTCCAGCGGCATATAGGGCGAGAAGTCGACACCGGCCTCGGCCTTCATCGCCGGAGCGATCACATACAGCTCGTAGATGCGCGAGGCCGCCTCCGCCAGATTGCCGATGGGCGTTTCGCCGTCACCGCTGAGGGTGCTGGTGAACTTGCCGTCGGCACTGCTGTAGGTGAAGCTGCCGGTGTTGGCAAAGCTGTAGGCGCCGGACTCGATCTTGTCGACGAAGGCCTTGGTGAACAGGCGCTCCAGCACGACGCGGCCGGCCGTCTTGGCCGCCGGATCGGCGAGGATGGCCGCCTGCTTGGCCGCCAGGTCGGCGTCCTTCAGCCACTTCTGGAAGGCCAGGCTGTCCTGGTAAGTGGTGTAGAGCGGATCGGAGGCGTTGCTTACCAGATCAGTCGCCGCCACCAGCTTGTGGAAATAGAGCAGGAAGCGGTCGGTGCCGGCCGGCTGCGCCACCGGTGCACTGACCGGGTAGGGGCCGGGCGCGGCCGGGTAGCTGACCAGCTCGGCCAGCTTGGGCTGCGTGGCCAACATGCCCTTGACGAAGAAGGCGCCGCTGTCCACGGCACGGTCCACGCCCGAGGTCACGACCTCGATACGCCGAGGGCTGGTGGCGGCCGTGCCGACCACCTGCTCGAACAACGCGGCATGGCGGCTCAGCAGGCGCTTGGCCAGATTGGTGTGCTCGTCGATGCCGACTTGCGTCTCGTTGCCGTAGCCGGGTTTGCTGATGCCAGGCACGCCGTAGCCGAGCAGGAAGTTGGCCTTCATCAGCTTCAGGACGTCGGGGCCCAGCTTCAGGCCCAGATCGGTCAGCGCCCCCTCGGATGCCGCCTTGAGCCACATGTTGTAGACCGCCAGGTCGTACTTCAGACTGGACAGGCCGCGCGAGCCATGGCGCGCCACCAGTTCGGTGAAGACGGTGCTGAAGCCGCTGGGCGGCGCCTCGTAGCTGGCCGCGTCCTGCTGCGGCGCGTAAGGCGTCTTGGTCTGGTAGTAGAAATTGGTCGGCGCCGGCGGCGGTGCAGGCGGAGGCGGGGTCTGTGTGCTGGTGTCGTCACCGCCACCGCATGCGGCCAGTCCCGTCGTTAGTGCGGCGGCGACCCAGAGTCGCGAGAGGATTGCTGTTGTCGTCATGCCATGTCTCCGTAGGCTGCCCGCCTTGATTGATTTGTGGGCCCGGGCGGTATCGGGCAGGTATCGCAAAGACAATGCACACGTGTGCATTTCAGGGCTCAAAAAAGCGCTGACAATTTGTTGGACTGCAGCGGCGGGCTGCAGGACTCCGGGGCGATCAGCGCCAGCAACTGCGGGTACAGCGCCGGCCCGGCGGCGATGATTGGATTGCCGTGCTGCAGTCCCCCATCAGCCAGAAAATCGTTGACGACTCCGCCAGCCTCCTGCAGCAAGACGATGGCCGCCAGGCAGTCCCAGGCGTTGATATGCGGCTCGTAGTAGCCGATCAAGCGCCCCGCGGCCACATAGGCCAGCATCAAGGCACCCGAACCATTGCGTATAAACATGCCTCCATCGGCCAACACACGGCCAAGAAAGGGCACGAAGGCATCAACCGGCACCCGATGTGAGAAGCCCACGCCGAGCACACCCTCACTGACCCGGGCGGCCGAATGCACCTGCAGGCGCTTGGCATTGGCAAACGCGCCCTGCCCTTGTGCGGCATGGAACATCTCGTCGCTGTTCGGGTCGTAGACGACGCCGATGACCGGCCGCCCCTGGCACAGCACGCCGATCGACAAGCACCAAGCATGCATGCCGTTGACGAAGCAGGCAGTGCCGTCAATCGGATCAATGACCCAGAGGAAATCGGCATCGCCGCGGTCCAGGCCGCCTTCCTCGCCGAGGAATCCATCGGCGGCGAAACGGGCCAGCACTTGCTGGCGGATAAAGGCCTCGGTGTCCTGGTCGGCGGCGCTGACCATGTCCTGCAAACCCTTGGATTCGATCACCAGCTCATCGCGGCGGCGGAACATCTCCAGCGCGCGCAAGCCGGCCTCGCGGGCCACGCTGCGGGCCAGTTCATAGCGATCCTGCAGCAGCATCATGCCTGGCCTCCGACAACGCACAGGCCGTGGTCTGCGAAATCGATGGCGACAGAGGATCCGACCGCCAGGGGGCGGCGCACCTCGGCCTGACGCACGAACAGTTCTCCCAAGGGCGAGGCCAGGGTGTATTGCATCTCGGTGCCGAGGAAGGCCGCGTGCAGCACCGCCCCCACCAGTGGATCGTTAGCAGCAGCCGGGCGCAAGCGCATCGCATCGGGGCGCACGGCAACGCGCACGGCGCCACGATAGCGCCGCGGATTGGCCAGTTGCAGCTTAATGCCGCCGATCTCGCAGGCCTCGCCCTGCAACTCGCCCGCCACCAGATTGGCGTCGCAGATAAAGTCGGCCACGAACTCATCGGCCGGGGTTTCGAACAGGTCACGCGGGCTGCCCTGCTGGGCTACTTTCTGCTTGTTCATCACAATGATCTGGTCTGACACGGCCAAGGCTTCTTCCTGGTCATGGGTTACGTAGACGGCGGTCAGCCGCAATCGCTGCTGGATCTCGCGGATCTCGTCGCGCACACGGCGACGCAGCTTGGTGTCGAGGTTGGACAGCGGCTCGTCGAGCAGCAGCACCTGGGGTTCCAGCACCAGCGCGCGCGCCACCGCCACGCGTTGCTGTTGCCCACCTGAGAGTTCGCTCGGCAGGCGTGGGCCGAAGTCGGCCAGACCTACCAAGCGCAGGCCCTCGATGGCGCGCTCCTTGGCCTCCGTCTTGCGGGCTCCGCCCACTTCCAGGCCATAGGCCACGTTTTCCTGCACCGTCATATGAGGGAACAGGGCGTAAGACTGGAACACCATGCTGACATTGCGCTCTATGGCGGACTGACGGGTCACGTCCTGTCCTCCAATCAGGATGCGCCCACGGCTGACGTGTTCCAACCCGGCGATCAGTCGCAAGGTGCTGGTCTTGCCGCAACCGCTCGGACCCAGCAAGGTGACGAGATCGCCCTTGGGAATGCTGAACGAGACGTTGTCGACGGCGGTGACCGAGCCGTACTGCTTGCTCACCTGATCGAAGACCAGGGCCCCCGAGGCCAGGCCGGCCGTCATCGCGGAGGAGTTGTCGGCTTTCATGATTGAACCTTCTTCAAAACGAATTCACTGGGGGTCGGTGTGGCTTGAGGCGCCGCGCCCTGTACGCGCTCGACACGCCGCAAACGGCGCTGGCCGACTAGCTTTTGCGCAACCAGCACGCACAGCAGCATGACGACGATCAGCGCGCTGGCGTAGGCAATGGCAATGCCGTACTGGCCGTTCTCGACCAGGCCGACGATGTAGGCCGTGGCCATGTTGTATTTCGCGCTGACCAGGAAGATCACGGCGCTGATGGAGGTGATGGAGCGCACGAAGCTGTAGACCAGGGCCGAGGTCAGCGCCGGTCGCATCAGCGGCAACACGACCCGCCGGGCGGTGGTGAAGCTGTTGGCACCCAGCATGGTCGAGGCCTCGTCGAGGCTGCCGTCCAGTTGGCTCATGGCCGCAACGCCACCGCGCAGTCCCACCGGCATATTACGGAACACAAAGCACAACACCAGGATGGCGCCTGTACCGGTCAGCTCGATCGGTGCCGCGTTGAAGGCCAGGATGTAGCTAATACCGATCACCGTGCCCGGTATCGCGAAGCTGAGCATGGTGGCGAACTCGAACGCTGCCTTGCCGGCAAAGCGCTGACGCACCAGCAGCCAGGCGGCAAGCAGCCCCAGGGCGGCGGTCAGCGGGGCGGAGATGCCGGCGATGGCCAGGGTGGTGAACAGCGAGTCCCAGGCGGTACCGACCCAGCGCAGGCCCTGCTCGCCGAAGCTGATGCCGAAGGCGTCGCTGTAGTGGCGCAGGGTGAAGCTGTTGTCGCGGCCCCATTGGTGGACGAAGCCGCCGGCCAGGATCATGCCGTAGAGCACCAGGGTGAAGGCCGTCCACAGACTCACCAGCAGGGCGAGCGCCATGGACATGCGCTTGTCCAGTCCGGCATGCTGGCCGTTGTCGGCCTTGCCGGTGACGGTGGCGTATGACTTCTTGCCCACCCAGCGCCGCTGTGCCACGAAGGCTGCAACGGCGAAGCAGAGCAAGATCAGGCCGAGACCCGCGGCACGGCCGGCGTCGTTCTGCGCGCCGACGATGGCAAAGTAGATCTCGGTGGACAGCACTCCGAAATTGCCGCCCAGCACCATCGGGTTGCCAAAGTCGGCCATGCTCTCGATGAAGGCCACCAGGAAGGCATTTGCCAGGCCCGGACGCATCAGGGGCAACGAGACCCGCCAGAATGTGGTCCAGCGCGAGCCACCCAAGGTCTGCGACGCCTCCTCCACAGAAGGGCTCACGCCCTCAACCACGCCGATCAGCACCATGAAAGCGATCGGCGTGAACGAGAGCAACTGCGCCAGCCATACGCCATAGAAGCCATAGAGGCCACGGCCTGGCGCCACGTCGAACCAGGCCGAGACCCAGCCGGTGACAACACCGCTGCGGCCAAACAGCAGGATCAGCGCCAACCCGATCACAAAGGGCGGGGTGATGATGGGCAGCACCGTCAATGCGCGCAGAACCTTCTTGAACCGAAAGCCGGTGCGCGTCATGACCAGGGCGAATGCAAGACCCAGCAGGGTTGCACCTGCTGCGGTGCTGAGCCCCAGAAACAAGGTGTTCCAGGCCACGCCGCAACGCTGCCCGCCTGCCACGCACGCCAAGGACCAGACGCGAGCGTCGGTGGTGCGTGACCACAGCGCGGCCAAGCTGAAGGCGCCATCCTGCTCGAAGGCACCGACCAGCACACGCAGTACGGGAAACATCACGAACAGGCCAACCAGGGCCACCAGCAAGGCAATCACACCGCAGACAAAAACGTCCCCGCGGCAGGCGCCGCGCCAAGCTGCGCCGGTGCTCAGCATGAACAGCGTGCAGATCACGTACAGGAGCGCGCCCCAGCCGAGCCCCGGCTGATCGGCTGGGGCAGCACCCCAACTCAGCCATCCCAGCCAAGCCAAGGCCGCGACGGACAGGGCCATCAGGACCGTACCAAGCGCGGGCCGCGCAAGCCTGGCCATGTCCAGCAGACCGGCCACGATCGGCAGCAGCAGCAGCGGCAGCAGTTCCAGACGGCCCAGCCCCAGCACCTGCCAGGCTGCAGTGGCGGTGGCCCGGTCCCCAGGCCAGCCGGCTCCCAACCACTCGCCAGCCAGAAGTCCTGCCTCCTGCTGGTGCCAGGGCAGCAGCAGGCTGCTCAGCAAGGCCAGCAACAGCCAGACACGCAATGATTTGTCCACGACGGCGCTCCTTGTGGCTGCTCAGCGCGGCAGAGAGAAGATCTCGTCGTCCCAGCGCTTGAGCAGACGCTTGCGTGTCTCCTCGCTGCCGTACTTGGCGAAGTCGTAGTTGATCGTCTTCACCGTCTCCAGGCGCGGCGCACGCGGCGGGATAGTGGCGGCCTTGTTCGAGGGCACCTGGAAGGCATTGGCCTTGACTGCGAGGGACTGCACGTCGGCGCGCAGCGCGAACTCGTAGAAGCGCTTGGCACTGGCCATGTTCTTCGCACCCTTCACGATGCTCATCGAACCGACTTCGTAGCCGGTGCCCTCGCAGGGCGACACCACTTCAACCGGGAAGCCGGCGACGGTTTCCTTCAGCAGGTCATGCTGAAAGGTGATGCCCACGCCGATCTCGCCACGTGCCAGCGCCTTGGCCGGAGCCGATCCGCTCTTGGTGTACTGATTGACGTTGTCGTTCATCTTCTTCATGAAGGCGAAGGCCTCGGCCTCGCCCTGCAACTGCACCAGGGTCGCGATGGCGGCGTAGGCAGTGCCCGAGGAGTTCGGATTCGGAATCTGGATCTCGCCCCTGTAGGCCGGGGTGATCAAGTCCTTCCAGCACTTTGGCACCGGCGCGTTGTTGCGCTTGAGCACCTCGGGGTTGTATCCAATGCCCAGCAGGCCGGCATAGACACCTACGGTACGGTAGCCAGCGATCTCGGCCTGTTTCTGCGCCCAGGGCTGCAACTTATCCAGCTGCGGCGATTTGTAGACCTCGGTGTAGCCGGCAGCAGCGGCTTGCAGATGCGGATCGCCTGTGCCGGCCCACCAGATGTCGGTCTTCGGGTTGCCAGCCTCAGCGCGGATCTGCGCAAAGATTTCGCCAGCGCTTTTTCGCACCATCGACATCTGAACGCCGGTCTCGCTTTCGAAGCTGTTACGCATCAATTCACACCAGTCGTTGTCTGCGGCGCACAGCACGTTCAATCGCTCTGCGGCCTGGCTGCTCAGCGGCACGGCCGAAAGGGACGCGAGCAACAGCCCGCAGATCCATTTGATCTTCATCTTCGTCTCCGGAAAGAGGCTGGCATCGCTGGCCAGCGTCTGTTTATCTTGCAGGTTCTTTTGATTGCACACGTGTGCACTGCACACGTGTGCAATGTACTGCCCAGGCCCGGATCAGCAAGTCAGGGTCTTCCCTAGACGGGTGGCGAAACCAGCCGACGGCGGCGCACCGGCGCCTTAGCCGACTCCGTAGATTCAATGGACGGAATCTGGGTCGACCGGCGCTCGACCAGGCTCACGGGAAGTTCCAGCGTACGGCTTGGCATGTCCGGCGCACCCATTCGTTCAGCCAGACAAGCCACGGCACGCTCAGCCAATGCACCAATGTCCTGACGAAAGGTCGTCAGCGCGTAGGCCTCGTATGCGGCCATCGGGATGTCGTCGAAACCGACCACCTTCACATCTTCCGGAACGCGCAAGCCATACAGCGCACGTGCGCCATCGATCAAGCCACAAGCCAGCGCATCGTTGGTACAGAACACGCCATCGGGCCGTGCCGAAGGCTCGGCGAACAGTTGTCGCGCGGCTTCGAAACCATGGGCATAGGAAACACCTCCTGCCGTGGCCTGGCGTAGCTTCACAGCGCCGCGCCTGACCTGACCCGCGAGAGCCTTCGCAAAAGCGGCACCGCGAGCACTGGGACTGAGCGTGCCGGTCACCACGTTCAGAAAGACCAAGTTGCGAGCGCCTGCACGACACAAGACCTCGGCAGCCAATGCCCCGCCCTGCCGATTGTCGCTGTTGATGACATCAACACCTTCCAGCAGCGGCTCGCGGTTGATCATGGCAACAGGAATGCGCAGGCGCAGATACTCCTTGGCCAATTGAATCGGCGGCGTGCCGGAGGTCAGGATCACGCCGGAGATTCGATACTGCATCAACTGGCGCAAGCTGTTCGAAAGTTGCTCCGGTTCGCTCGCATCCATCAGCAAGGGCGCCTGCGACCGAAGCGCCAACTGGTGCGTCAATGGGCCGAGCAAGCTCAGTAGGAATGGGTTGTCGAACCCCGACACCACCACACCAACCAGATTGCTTTGCTGCTGGATCATGCTGCGAGCCAGCATATTCACTTGGTACCCCAAGGCTTCAGCCGATTTGAGTACCTTGGCTCGCGTCTCGGGGGCGACGCTTGCCCCTTCAGTGAACGTGCGCGAAACGGCTGATCTGGAGACGCCGGCGTGGCGCGCAACGTCGGCGGAAGTAACCCAAGCAGAACTTTTTCCAGAACTCATAGAGCTGCCAGCAGCCTCAAGCAAATCACAGATGCCCGTCAGCTTACACGCTTGCGTTGACTGGCACGGAATCTGAGCGCCGGCTGCTTCCTTCTCAGGCGCCGCTCAACTACCGCGACTGCACGGTCGCAACCAACCTGATGCCGAAGTTCTTCGGACTTCGGCTCCGCAGCGATTTCTGTCGATGGCCGCCTGAACGCACAATGGGCCCTGTTGGGCGCATGGCGGCGATGAAGGCCAATGGCGTGCCCGTTAAGGACAAAGATGGGCGAAATCAGTCCAATCGGAGAGGACGCGTACGCGCGTCAAGTATTGCCGTCCTCGGATGCCGAGGGGTTCACATTCTGCAGTACAGCACTTAGGTCGAACCGCCAAGAGGCCATTGCGCGTCACATTGCGTGATGGCCGGCATTGCGCGCGCGGCGCTATGACTAGAACGGGACGGTCGCCTCGATAACCCGATGCTAAGGCCCAAGGCCAGCTTGCTTTGGGCTTCTCGAATGCGGCGGGCCTCTGGATCAGTCAGATGCTCCGTCCAGGGCATCCAGACCTCTTTGACCTCGACGGCATTCCAGGCGTCATCTCCGAAGCCAGATACATGATCCTTGTGACGATGGGTTGCCACTACCACGTCAATGCGGGCGACCCCATCGGGATCCGTCACATCCGAGATGATGTTCTGCACGATGTTTTTCATCTTGCCGCCTGCCGTTGATGCTTCGATGGAGCCGCAATCGAACAGGACGCGCAATTCGCCCTTCTTGCGTGGAATCTTGACCAGGAACGCGTCGCCGAAGCCGACGTTGTACATGCAAATGGTCATGTTGCGACCAGTTCCCTTGACGGCAAGTACCTTCTGTGCGGCCACTGTCTTCTCAGCAGGCTTCTTGGCGGCCACGGGCCCCACGGGTGATAGCTGCGCCAATTTGTGGGCACAAGGCCTTTGACGCCCTGGGAAGGGAGCAGTGATGGCGCATACCACATCCAAGTCCGGCGTAGCAGAGCGCGTGTTCGCGCTTGTTGCTGCGGGCTTCATTGGGCTGGCGGGCTGCTCGAAGAAAGAGCCGGAGGCGGAGCCTGCACCGCCGCCAGCCCCGGTCGTCGATCAGGAAGCAGTGAAGTTGGGTGAGGGAGCAGCGAGCGCCGCGGAAATCCATCCTGATCTGACGCCTCGCCCCGTCGAAGTGCCGCCACCCGGTGCGCAAGCCGCGTCAGCGCCCGATGGCGCTGCGTCTGCATAGAAGGTAGGTGATGCGATGCGCCATGCCGCCCTGAAATGGAAGGCCTCGATCGCGCTGCTCGCGCTGGCAGTCCTAGGGTTGCTAGCTGATGCGAGTGCCGCACCGTTCGGGCGCCCTCGCCCGACGAGCCGACCCATCTACGGCTCGGTACACGAGCTCCCGCACCCTTACCAGCTTCCTAACTCTGTACCCGCTGAGCAAATTAAGCCCGGTCCAGTGACGATCCCATCAGGTCAGACTGCGCCGCACTGGGAGAAGGTCACGCAGGCGTTGGGCGCGCAGACCAGCGACCCCGACAAGGCCTATGTCGTCATGCGCGTGGGCAGCGAGCCGACGTTGCACCTTCACGGTTCCCGACATGGAGGACGCGTCGGCTTGCTTGGCGTCAGTGCGGCGGCAATACCTGATGACGCGGGTGGAGCCGGCGTCTGCAGCTGAATCATCGGCTGTAAAGAATGAGGCTCGGCGCGCCTTTCGCTAGCTGCTCGCTTCCTAGGTCACGCGCAGTAGCGCGCGCCGGCAATTCAGCGACGTGATGGCCGGATGATGAGGCCCTCGATTCAGGGGGAGGCTGCGCCGAATCCCTGCGCCGCAGCCGGGAACGGTATGCCATAGTCGCAATATGAAGCGAGCTCTAACTGCTTATTTCTGCGCACTGGTTTTGACTGATATTTCGCATGCAGCCTCATTCACATTTGCGATCCAGGTCAATCGTGCGCTTATCGACAACGGGCAATGGCAGCCAGCGGACCTCAAGTTTGAGCAGACGTGGAACATCGTTATCGACGAGACTTTCACGTCTCGCCTGCGGGGGAGCCCACCGTACGTTACCGTTGGGATGAACGGTGTTGGTCTACTTGAGCCTTCGGCATTGAGTGGATCCCTCCACGATTACATCGATATGGCGGAGATTCCCGGGGATAACAGCTATCACAATGCCCGGCTCTACAAGACCTTCACCTATCCAGTAGGCGGCACACCAATCCCCACCTATTACTTTGCCCTAGAGCATTTTTCGCGTGCCGAAACACCTGTGGGTGACGGCACGACTGATAGTCGGCATTTTGAAAGTGGCGTATGGGGGGAAGGGTCAATTCCCATATGGGATACCGCAACACTGGATTACGAAGGCATCAACCGAGCACTCACTGCTATAGGGCCGCTGAACTGGTTCATCGGGGCCGATTTCCAGAATTACGATGCACAGCATAGGTACACGCCTATCCGCAGGATTCACTACGAAGGTACGGCAACCATCATCACCAGTAGCGTGCCGGAACCCAACAGTTTGGCGCTGGCATGTGTGGGCGCGGTGGCTCTAGGCGCCTACGTCCGTCGCAACCGTGGTGCATTGCCAGCCACTCACAACTGAGCACTGGCCGTTACCACCAAAAGCGATCATCGGGTCGCCAGACTTGGATGACAGCACCCAGCCTGGAGCGGTTGGTCGATAGGTCGTGGTGAGCTTCCGCTTCTAACCGACAGCGCCGGTCCAGCGCGGCTGTCTATCGACGTCATGCGAGATCATCGAACGTCTTGGGATTCATCATCAATCGACGGCGCCGCCGAAGAGGCCGTACTTTGGGATCGAAGGTGCTGAGCAATTGAAGATGTTGCTCGTTGACGTACTGAAGTACTCGCTCCGTTTCCCGTGCTTCGATTTGCCTCAGCCAGTCGTAAGGTTGCGCCATTGACGCACAGTCCTGCAGGAACGAAGCGAGTCGCACACGTTCCAATGCCGACGGATCGCTGAACACGATCAGCAGGTTCTGTTCGCCCGGGGCCGCCGCTGGATATGGGTCCTCGACGAGGAACGTGCTTCCCAGTTGCTGTTCGTTGACCTCGTGTTGTAGCTCCCTGAACCTGCCAGCCTCAAACTGCCAGACTCGCCGCCGCAATTCTTCTAGCAAGTGTTCGTAACCTGCCGCATCCACGCGTTGATCCCAATGAACCAGACCGCCCTCCTCATGGCCGTGTTTGGGGCCGGAGACAAAACGGTGCGGAATCAAGCGTTCAATCTCTTCATCGGCAGCATTCTGGGAGACGTCCAGGGCGCGCGACGCCGCCATGCTGAGCGTCAGGTAACACAGACGACCGCCCCTCATGCATCTGGCCCAAGTGCCATGCAATGCACCGGCGTATGGCGTACGGACGTGGTCCGGATCAATCGCAGAGCGGGCGTCCTCCTGAAGCGCGTGGTCGTTCTGGTCGTACGCCAACAGATTCGGAAAGTCGATGAGTGATTGTCCAGGATGGAAGTGCTCGTTAAAGCTGAAGGCATCGGCACCTATGCCGATGAGCGGCTGAAGCCATTCGTTGATCTGGTTTTGGAGTTGCACCGCAACCTGGTCGCGCGACTCGCCGCAAGCGAGGACCCCCACCCCTGCACGCCGGTGGGCTTTCAACAGGGCTGCGACGATAGCTTGCCGATCCGCCTCTGGAAGCTTGACTCGGTAGCGCAGACGATCTTGCGCAGAAAGCCCAAAAAAATCGGACCGTACCGATATCACGGCCCGCCGCAGTTCGGCGGACCAATCGCTGGGATTCAAGTCCCCAAACTGGGTTGTCGTCATATTGAACGTCAGATGCAGATCAACGCGGCGCAGAGTCCATTGCCGCCCTACACCTCTCGCAATTCTGAAGCGGTTGCGTCTGGTTGTCACGGGCGGCAGATCATGACTGCGCACAGCGGCGCCATTAGCAGTGGTGTCACTAGCGCTGCCGCGAGCAGTCGCACAGCTTTGCAGACTCGATCCCCTGGGGCCATCTCGACAAGTCGAAGTGATGCCGGACGAGTGAGAAAGGTACGCGTTATCCAGTTGTCTGATCCCGAGTGTCGACTTCGCTCGCACCTTACACATGCGAAGCAGCGCGACCTAGAGATTGCTGGCGTCGTCGCACCTGATCTGGACCACAACAGTGGTCAGGTGGTCTGATCAAATGGGGGGCGTCAATCGCCCGTTATCCGCATGTCAACCAGTTGCACGTGGGACACTATCAGACAGCGCTGAGGCAAATTGCCCTTAGCGCAGCGCCGTCTTGACGGCCTGCGCGGTAAGCGGCAATCGATCGAGTTTCCGCAGCTTGGCACGCAACTCAGGTACCGCCTGGTACAGCTGCCAAAGCTTGAGCTTCTCGGTGCCATGCAGCTTCCTAAGAGCCAACGCCGCACGCCTCACTTCAGACGAGAGCGAGGCATCACGCGCGGCCCAGTCAACTCGGTTTGCGGGCACCACCCGCTTGCAAGACGCCGGCAAGTGTTGCCGCAACCAGGACGGATCGTTGCGATAAAGCCAGGCATATGCAGCGCTCACCTCGCGGCGCACTGCGGTCACGCCGAACTGTCCAAACCTCTTCAATGCAGAAAGCCAATCACGGCAGGCTTGCTTACGCCTGCGTTCGTGCACAGCGCAATGCCATTGCCGCGACAGTTCCGGGATGGTTTGGAGGGTTGTGGTCACTGTGGTGACCGAGACGCCAAATTCAGCAGCCACTTGCGCCTTTGGATTTCCACATTGCAATGACTTCGTCATTCTGCGGAGCAACTCAGTTTTCAGTATCTTGCTGCGCCGTTGCACGTGCACCCCTTCACGCGCCGCCATCACCATGATCGTTTTCGTACTAACGCCAAAACGTTGCGCCAGAGCTCGAGCGGACACGCCTTCCTCCGTGATGAGCCGGGCGATCACAGCGCCTCTTACACAACCTGGAACTTCGTCCAGTTCGATATCAGTCCCCGCGGCTGCAACGCGTTGCCTGGTCTCAACATCTGCAGCTTGGCCGTCAAGCAATGCGTCGATGCCACCGAACAGCCAGTCGATCATCATCAAATGGCGAAGTGGGTGTGCATGGCCCCTCTCCGCTGCAAGCAATCGGGTCAGCTGCGTCTTCGCCTGTGTTAGGTTCATTGGCAGTGCAGACAGTTCAGGAACATTTCGAAGGGGCTGCACATGCTCACACAACGCCGCACCTGCTTCAGCTAACCGAATAGATCCCCCAACTGCTGCCAGTCCTCGTTGTTCAAGCGCCCGCCTGTACGTAGCGTGGAGTTCACTTCGATCCAGGCGATAGTGAAAAGCTGTGGCGACAAGTTGTTCCCCGACTTCCGCAAACCTCCTTAGCGACGTCACGGCTGACTTCCCGAGTCGCGCTCTAGGTACCGAACAGTCCGAAAGCAGCCGCTGTGACGGCAGGCACCAACCAAAGCGTTGGACGCCGTTTGCCTTGACGGCCGCTTCAATCAGCGGCTCATCATGCTTGGTGCACACCCAGACTCCAGGGAGTTGGTGTCGAAGGTGCCAATAGGCCCATCCCACTTTTTCCAAGTCGCTCGCTACACAGAGTGGGCACGCCTTAAGCGGGTGATGCGCCCTGAACCGGCTGGTCAGCAAACCTAGCTTGAGTTTTAGATGGACAACTGGCCCGCACCTCATGGTTGCACAGGCGCTCTCCTCGTCATCACCACTGAGGAAGCGCCGATAGAACTTGAGAAGTGTTCTCTGTCGGCAGACTGTTCCGGCG
>Ga0208125_100442_pt1 | contig 24489 bp, 22 predicted proteins | sample LakWasM128_HOW14_2_FD_183938 | JGI IMG/M metagenome (GOLD analysis project Ga0208125, IMG submission 183938) | Freshwater sediment methanotrophic microbial communities from Lake Washington under simulated oxygen tension - Sediment Metagenome... | ecosystem: Environmental > Aquatic > Freshwater >...
ACCGAGAAGCCGCTGGCGGCGAGTTACGCCGAGGGTCGGACCCTGATGGAGGAGGCCGCGCGCAGCGGCCGGCGCATCGGCTGCGCGCCCGACACCTTTCTGGGCGGCGCCGGCCAGGCCGCGCGCGCGCTGGTGGACAGCGGCCGCCTGGGCCGCATCGTCGCCGGCCAGGCCTGCATGATGGAGCGCGGCCCGGACGACTGGCATCCCAACCCCGAGTTCTTCTACCGCCCCGGTGCCGGCCCGCTGATGGACATGGGCGTCTACTACCTCACGCAGCTGGTGCAGCTGCTGGGCCCGGTGCGGCGCGTCAGCGGCATGGCGCACAGCAGCTGGTTGCAGCGCACGGTGCCGCGCGGCCCGCGCCAGGGCCAGCGCATCGAGGTGCAGACCCCCACCCATGTGGTGGCGGGCCTGGAGTTCGAGGCCGGCGCCTTTGTGACGCTGAGCACCAGCTTCGATGTCTGGAAGCACAAGAGCAGCCATATCGAGCTGTATGGCGAGCAGGGCTCGGTGGTGCTGCCGGACCCGAACCAGTTCGGCGGCGACTTGAGCGTCTGCGAGTGCGACGGCGAGTGGCAAGACCTGGCCCCGCGCACCATCACCGGCCGGCTGCGTGGCCTGGGCGTGGCCGAGATGGCCTGGGCCCTGCGCGCCGGCCAGCCGCATCGCGCCAATGGCGAGCTGGCCCTGCATGTGCTGGAGATCATGGACGCCACCCTGCGCGCGGCCGAGAAGGCCGGCCCGGTGCTGCTGGGTACGCGCTGCGAGCGCCCGGCGCCGCTGCCCTTGAGCTTTGCCCAGCAGATCGCTTGCGAGGTGAACGCATGAACAAGATTGCCCTGCAGCTCTACACCGTGCGCAGCGCCGGTGATCTGGCCCAGCGGCTGGCGCTGGCGCGCGAGGCCGGCTACGCCTGGGTGGAGAGCGAGGCCCTGCATGGCCTGGCGGCCGACGAGTTCGTCGCCACGCTGCAGGCCAGCGGCCTGGGCCTGGCCTCCATGCATGTGGAGATGAGCGAGCTCGCGACCCAGCGCCTGCCCGAGATCCTGCAGGCCCTGCGGGCGCTGGATTGCCATCAACTCGTGATGCCCTGGCTGGACGAGGGCGAGCGCCCCGCCGACCGAGCCGGCTGGCTGGCCTTGGCCGCGCAGCTGCAGCGGCATGCGCAAGACCTGGCCCCGCAGGGCGTGAGCCTAGCGTACCACAACCATGCCTTCGAGTTCGAGCGCCTGGAGGATGGCCGCACGGTACTGGAAACGCTGTTCGAGGCCGCCCCCGCGCTGCGCTGGCAGCCCGATGTGGCCTGGGTGGCGCGCGCCGGCGAAGACCCGGCGATCTGGCTGGCTCGCTATGCTGCACGCCTGCAATCGGTGCACGTGAAGGACCTGGCGCCGCAGGGCCAGGGCGAGCCCGCCGAGCAGGGCTGGGCCACGCTGGGCGAGGGCAGCCTGCCCTGGGCACAGTGGCTGCCGGGCCTGGCGACGCGGCTGCACACCTTCATCGTCGAGCACGACCACCCCAGCCAGCCGGCGCGCACCGCGCGCGTGGGCCTGCGCTATCTGAGCGAGCGCTTGAACTGATATGGCCCAGCTGAGCATCCAAGGTCTTTGCAAGCGCTTCGGCCCGGTGGAGGTGCTGCGGGACGTGAACCTCGAGATCGCCGACCGCGAGTTCGTCTGCTTTCTCGGCCCCTCGGGCTGCGGCAAGTCCACGCTCTTGCGCTGCATCGCCGGGCTGGAAGCGGTGCAGGGCGGCGAGTTGCGCCTGGATGGGCGCCGCATCAACGAGCTGCCGCCCGCCGAGCGTGATCTGGCCATGGTGTTCCAGAGTTATGCGCTCTATCCGCATATGTCGGTGCGCAAGAACCTGGCCTTCGGCCTGAGCCTGCGCGGCCGGCCCAAGGGCGAGATCGAGGCGCGCATTCTTGAAGCCGCGCGCATGCTGCAGCTGGAAGACCTGCTGGAGCGCAAGCCGCGCCAGCTCAGCGGCGGCCAGCGCCAGCGCGTGGCCATTGGCCGCGCCATCGTGCGCCAGCCGCGCATCTTTTTGTTCGACGAGCCGCTCTCCAATTTGGATGCCGCGCTGCGCGAGAACACCCGCATGGAGCTGGCGCGCCTGCACCAGAAGCTGCAGGCCACCATGATTTACGTGACCCACGACCAGGTGGAGGCCATGACCCTGGCCGACAAGGTGGTGGTGCTGAACCAGGGCCGCATCGCCCAGGTGGGCCGGCCGCTGGAGCTCTACCATGCCCCGGCCAATCTCTTCGTGGCCGGTTTCATCGGCTCGCCGCGCATGAACCTGCTGCCGGCTCAAGCCCTGGCCGGCGCCGCCGCGCGCGCGGGCGCGACGACGCTGGGCATACGCCCCGAGCATCTGCGCCTGGGCGATGCCGGGGCCTTGCGCGCCGAGGTGTTGATGGTGGAGCGCCTGGGCGCGCAAAGCATGGTGCATCTGCGCCTGGGCAACGGCCATGCGCTGACGGCCAGCGTGGACGGGGCACGCATGGTTCACAAGGGCGAGCACGTGGGCGTGGATGTGCCGGCCGAGCACCTGCATGCCTTCGGTGCGGACGGGCTTGCGCTGCCGCGCATGCTTAGCGAGGCGGTGCAAGACGCACTGGCCATGGCATGAAGAAGCGCCTGCTGGTCTTGCTCGCTGTGCTGTGGCCTCTGTGGGCCAGCGCCCAGCTGCTGCGCTTCGCCACCTGGGACGGCAGCGAGAACCTGGACATCCAGCGCCGCATTGCCGCGGCCTTCGAGCAGCGCCATCCCGGCGTGCGCGTGCAGGTGGAGGCTTATGGCGCGGGCTTCAACCAGAAGCTCTCGGCGGCCTTCGGGGCGCGCAACCCGCCCGACGTGATGATGATGTGGAACTTTCCGCTCTACCACCGCGTGCTGGAGCCGCTCGATGCCTACCAGGCGCGCGAGCCCGCCTTCGAGGCCAGCGACCTGGTGCCCGGCCTCTTGCGCTTCGCCAGCGTGGACGGCCGCCTCTACGGTGTGCCGGCCGGCTTCACCAGCCAGGTGATCTACTACAACAAGGACATGTTCGACCGCGCCGGCCTGGCCTACCCCAAGGCCGACTGGCGCTGGGAAGACCTGCGCGCGCTCGCGCAAAAGCTCAGCCGCCCGGCCGCCAAGGTCTATGGCTATGGCCTGGATGTGGCGCCCGACCCCTACGATTTCCAGGGCTATCTGTGGAGCGCCGGTGCACGCATGCTGGCCGGCGATGGCCAGCGGCTGCGGGGCGAGCTCGACTCCGCCGCCTCGCAAGCCATGTTCAATATGTTGCTGGGCCTGCTGGACCAGGGCCTGGCCGCCACGCTGGGCGTGGGCGATGGCAAGAACCAGCGCCAGCTCTTCGTGGCCGACCGGGTGGCCATGCTGATGGACGGCGCCGCCTTCCGCCTCGAGCTGGCGCAGGACGGCAAGCGCTATGGCGTGGCGCCGCTGCCCAGCTTCCAGGGCCGGCCGGCGCACAGCGTGGTGAGCGTGTCCTCGCTGGCCATCGCGCGAGATTCCAAGCAGAAGGATTTGGCCTGGCAGTTCATCCGCTTCTACAGCAGCGCCGAGGCGGTGCGCCTGCGCCAGGGCGATCTGCCGGTGCTGATGAGCGTGGCGCGTGAGTTTTCACTGCAGGAGGACCCGCAGGTGGCGCCCTTCTACGCCATGGCCCTGAGCATGCGCGACGAGGTGCCGGCCTTTCTGCTCAACCCGCGCTGGACGCGCGCCTCGGGCGTGGTGCGCGACGCGATCCAGGAGGTGTTTCTGAAGAAGGGCGATGTGGCGGCCATCCTGGGCAAGGCGGCAGCCAAGGCGGAGAGGAAGCTGCAATGAGCGCCCATCTGCATGAGACCGTGCTGGACGTGGCGGCCGCGGCGCAAGATCTGACCCCACGCTGGCGCCTGCGCTGGCCCAGCGGGCTCACGCCCTATCTGCTGGTGGCGCCCTGGGTGCTGGGCTTTGTGGCCTTCACCCTGGGCCCCTTGCTGTACTCGCTCTACACCAGCTTCTTCGACTGGCCGCTGATGGGCGGCGAACGCTTCGTGGGCCTGGAGAACTACCGGCGCATCCTCACCAGCGACGACGATTTCTGGGATGCGCTGGCGATCACCGGCCGCTTTGCCCTGCTCTATGTGCCCATCCACCTGGCCGGCGCGCTGGGCCTGGCCCTGCTGCTGAACCGCCGCGCCTGGGGGCAGGGCCTGTTCCGCACGCTCTTCTACCTGCCCAGCATGCTCTCGGGCGTGGCCCTGGTGACGATCTGGACCTGGATCTACAGCCAGGAATACGGCCTGCTGAACTACCTGCTGAGCCTGGCGGGCCTGGAGGCAGTGAACTGGCTGGGTAGCCCGCGCTGGGCCATGTGGTCGGTGGTGATTGCCAGCCTGTGGAGCCTGGGCGGCACCATGCTGGTGTTCCTGGCCGGGCTCAAGGGCATCCCGGTGGATCTGTACGAGGCCGCCGCGCTGGCCGGCGTTTCGCGCCTGAAGCAGTTCACCCACATCACCCTGCCGCTGCTTTCGCCGGTGCTGCTGTTCAACCTGGTCACCACGCTGATCGCGGCCTTCCAGCAGCTCACCCTGGCCCTGCTGCTCACCGAGGGTGGGCCGCTCAAGTCCACCTATATGTTGGCCATGTACATCTACGACACCGCCTTCAAGTACTTCGACATGGGCTATGCCTCGGCGCTCTCGTGGCTGCTGTTCCTCGTGATCCTGCTGCTCTCGATGAGCGTGATGCGCTTCTCCAGCCTGTGGGTGTTCTACGAGAACGAGGTAAAGCGTGGCGAGGGAGGCTCGTCATGAGGCGGTTCGATCCCTCACGCCATGCGCGGCGGCTGGCCTGGTACACACTGATGCTGGGCCTGGCCCTGGCCTTTGCGCTGCCGCTGTACTGGACGCTCGTCACCGCCCTCAAGGCCAAGAGCGAGCTCTACACCTGGCCGCCGGTGTGGTGGCCGGCGCTGCCACGCTGGGCCAATTTTGCCGAGGCCTGGGCCGCACAGCCCTTCGGCCAATTCCTCTGGAACTCGCTGCTGGTGGGGGGCTTGTCCACGCTGGGCCAGCTGTTCTCCTCGAGCCTGGTGGCCTATGGCTTTGCGCGTTTCGAGTTCCGCGGACGCGACGCGCTCTTCATGGTGATGCTGGGCTCGATGATGATCCCCTGGGACGTGACCATGATCCCGCTCTATATGCAGTTCAATTGGCTGGGCTGGATCAACACGCTCAAGTCCCTGATCGTGCCCAACTTCTTCGGCGCGGCCTTCTACATCTTCCTCTTGCGCCAGTTCATCATGAGCATCCCGCGCGAGCTCGACGAGGCGGCGCGCATGGACGGCGCCAATGCCTGGCAGATCTACTGGCGCATCCACCTGCCGCTGATGGCGCCGGCCCTGGTGCTGGTGGGCACCTTCCAGTTCCTGGGCAGCTGGAACGACTACCTGGGCCCGCTGATCTTCCTCAACGACCAGAGCAGCTACACCCTGCCGCTGGGCCTGGCCCAGTTCCGCGGCCTGCATGCCAACAACCTCACCGCCATCGCCGCGATGACCGTGCTGCTGTGCCTGCCGCCGCTCTTGCTGTTCTTCCTGGCCCAGCGCCACATCGTGGAGGGCGCCAGTGCGGGCGCGGTGAAGGGATGAGTGCGACTGCCGTAAACCTGTTTGACCCACAGCGCGTGCCCTTCTCGCGGCGCGAGAGCTGGCTGTGCGTGTCGTGGATCCCCGAGGATGCGGCGTTCTGGCTGCGCCAGGTGCGTGGCGGCGACGAACACACCGACCTGGGCCGGCTGTTCCGCTTGCAGCCGGTGGATGCCGAGGGTCAGGCCTTGCGGGGCACATGGTCGCTGCAGCCCGACCAGCTGAGCTTCGTGGCCGAGGGCGGCGGCAGCTTGCAGTTCGCCTGGGCCGATGCCGACACGCTGGCACTGCGGGGCCTGGGCGTGGGCCTGCAGCTCACCCTGCAGAGCAAGCGCTACGACTATGCCCAGCGCCTGGCCGAAGGCACCGCGCACGTGAGTTGCGCCAGCCAGGACCTCTCGGCGCGTGTGGCCGTGGCTGAGGGCGAGCTGCTGCTGGACGCGCCCTGGCAGGGCCAGCGCGCCGAGCGTATTGCGCTGGAACTGCGGCCGGATGCCGAGGGTGCCCTGGCGGCCTCGCTTCATCTCTACCGGGTCGTGCCGGCGCGCGAGGACTTGGCCCGCTTCGAGCCGGCCCGTGCCGAGGCCGAGGCCGACTTCCAGGCCTGGCTGGCCCGCACGCTGCCCTTGCCGCAAGACCTGGCCCCGCTGCGGGAACTGGCGGCCTACATCAGCTGGTCCTGCATGGTGCCGGCCGAGGGCATGCTGCATTACCCGGCCATGTATATGTCCAAGAACTGGATGACCAACATCTGGAGCTGGGATCATTGCTTCAATGCCCTGGCCCTGGGCGCTGGTCAGCCCGAACGGGCCTGGCAGCAGCTGGCGGTGTTGTTCGAGCTGCAGCACGAAAAAAGCGGCCGCCTGCCGGACTTTGCCAACGATCTGCAGGCCTACTGGCGTTTTACCAAGCCGCCGGTGCATGGCTGGACGGTGGCCCAGCTGCGCCGGCAGTCGGCCTGGTCGCCAGCGCGCTGCGCGCAGATGCACGACTGGCTGGCCGCCCAGGCGCGCAGCTGGCTGGCCACCGCAGCGGAGGGCGGCCTGCCCGCCTACGACCATGGCAACGATGCCGGCTGGGACAACGCCACCACCTTTCTGGAAGGCACACCGCTGCAAAGCCCCGACCTCAGCAGCTTTCTGGTGCTGCAGCTGGAAGAGCTGGCCGCGCTGGCCGAGCTGCTGGGCCGGCCGGCCGAGGCGCTGGACTGGCGCCGCCAGGCCGATGCCTTGTTCGATCGCCTGCTGGCCCGGCTCTGGAACGGCGAGCGCTTTGTGGCCCGGCTCGCCGATGGCCGCGTGGTGGAGGGCGGGGGTGACAGTCTGATCGCCTACACCCCGCTGCTCTTGGGTCAGCGCCTGCCGGCCGCCATGCGCGAGCGGCTGCTGGCCGAGCTCTTCGAGCCTGGCCGCTTTTTGAGCCCGCATGGCCTCGCCACCGAATCGCAGCGCAGCCCGCATTACCGCGCCGACGGCTACTGGCGCGGCCCGATCTGGGCACCGACCACGCTGCTCTTCGTCGACGCCATGGACCGCTGCGGCCGCCCCGATCTGGGCGATGAACTGGCACGGCGCTACACCGCCATGTGCGCGTGCTCCGGCCTGGCCGAAAACTACGACGCCCAGACCGGCGCGCCGCTGCGCGACCCGGCCTTTACCTGGACCTCCAGCGTGGCCCTGTTGCTGGGCCACCGTCTCTATTCGAAGAAAGCCGCCCCATGAGCGAAGCTCCCAGCAAAGTCACCCTCAAGACCCTGGTGCGCCACACCGGCCTCTCGCTGGGCACGGTCTCGCGTGCGCTGCAGGACGGGCCGGAGGTCAAGCTCGAGACGCGCGAGCTGGTGAAGGCCGCGGCGCGTGAGCTGGGCTACACGCCCAACTTGGCGGGCGTGAAGCTGCGCACCGGCAAGACCTACACCCTGTCCATCGTGCTGCCGGTGGAGGACAGCGAGCAGGACTTCACCGACAGCGGCTTCATGGCACTGGTCTCGGGCCTGCATGCGGCCCTGGCCGGCACCTTCTACAGCCTGGTGGTGCAGCCCGAGTTGCCCGACGAAGACCCGGTGGCGGGCCTGCGCAAGCTGGTGGAGACGCGCCGCGTCGACGGCCTGGTGCTGACCCAGACCAAACCGCAGGACGAGCGCATCCGCTACCTGCTGGAGCAGGACTTTCCCTTCGTCAGCTATGGCCGCAGCGCGCTGGCCACGCCGCACCCCTGGTACGACACCGACCACGAGGACATGGCCTACCAGGCCACGCGCCGGCTGATCGCGCGCGGCCATCGCCACATCGCCATGCTCAACCCGCCGGCCGAGCTGATGTACAGCCAGCACCGCGACGCCGGCCACCGCCGCGCGCTGCGCGAGGCGGGCATCGCGCACGACCCGGCGCTCACCCAATGCTCGGGCCTCTCGGCCGCCGATGGCCGCCGCCTGGTGTTGGAACTGGCCAAGCGCCAGCCGTGCCCCAGCGCCTTCGTGTGCGCGAATGAATACGGTGCCCTGGGCGCGCTCTCGGCCTTTGCCGAGCTGGGCTGGCAGGCCGGCCGCGAGGCTTGTGTGGTGGCCACCGACGACAGCAATGTCAGCGCCTATTTCGTGCCGCCGCTCTCCACCTACTACGCCTCCCTGCATGGCGCCGGCCGCCAGCTGGGCCAGCTATTGCTGCGCCGCCTGGAGGGCGAGCCGGTGGAGCAGCTGCGCGTGCTGGAGCAGGCGCAACTGATCGGGCGCCAGTCCGACGAGCTGAAGGGGGAGCGCGTATGAGCACCACCCTCCGAGGCCCCGGCCTCTTCCTGGCCCAGTTCGCTGGCGACCAGCCGCCCTTCGACAGCCTGGACCACCTGGCCGCCTGGGCCGCCGGCCTGGGTTTTCAGGCCCTGCAGATCCCGAGCTGGGATGCGCGCCTCTTCGACCTGGCGATGGCGGCCGAAAGTCAGACCTACTGCGACGAGCTGCGCGGCCGCCTGGCGCAGCACGGCTTGCAGGTCAGCGAGCTGTCCACCCATTTGCAGGGTCAGCTGCTGGCCGTGCACCCGGCCTACGACCGGCAGTTCGATGGCTTCGCGGCGCCGGCCGTGCGCGGCGATGCGGCACAGCGCAGCGCCTGGGCGGCCGAACAGCTCATGCTGGCCGCGCGTGCCTCGCAGCGCCTGGGGCTCAGCGCCCATGCCACCTTCTCCGGCGCGCTGGCCTGGCCTTATCTCTACCCCTGGCCGCAGCGGCCCGCCGGCCTGATCGAGGAAGCCTTTGCCGAACTCGCGCGGCGCTGGCGGCCGGTGCTGGATGCGTTTGATGCGGCGGGCGTCGATGTCTGCTACGAGCTGCACCCGGGTGAAGATCTGTTCGACGGGTTGACGTTCGAGCGCTTTCTTGACGCCGTGGGCCAGCATCCGCGCGCCAACATCCTCTACGACCCCAGCCATTTCCTCTTGCAGCAGCTCGACTACCTGGCCTTCATCGACATCTATCACGCCCGCATCCGTGCCTTCCATGTGAAGGATGCCGAGTTCCGCCCGAATGGCCGGCAGGGCGTGTACGGCGGCTACGCGCCCTGGCTGGAGCGGGCCGGGCGTTTCCGTTCGCTGGGCGACGGGCAGATCGACTTTGGCGCGATCTTTTCCAAGCTGGCGCAGCACGGCTACCCGGGCTGGGCGGTGCTGGAGTGGGAATGCTGCCTCAAGCACCCGGAGGACGGTGCGCGCGAGGGCGCGGACTTCATCCAGCGCCACATCATCCGCGTGGCGGAGCGCGCCTTCGATGACTTCGCCGATGCGCGTACGCCGCGTGCCGAGCTGCGCCAGTTGCTGGGGCTGGGAGTCCAGGCATGAACAACGCGCCGCTGAAACTCGGCATGGTGGGCGGCGGGCAGGGCGCCTTCATCGGTGGCGTGCACCGCATGGCCGCGCGTCTGGATGGGCAATGGACGCTGGTGGCCGGGGCGCTGTCCAGCGACCCGGAGCGCGCCGCCGCCAGCGCCCTGGATCTGGGCCTGGAGCCGGCGCGCAGCTATGCCAGCTGGCAGGAAATGGCGCGGCGCGAGGCGGCGCGGCCCGATGGCATCGACGCGGTCGCCATCGTCACGCCGAACCATCTGCACGCCCCGGTGGCCACCGCCTTTCTGGAGGCCGGCATCGATGTGATCTGCGACAAGCCCCTGGCCACCTCGCTGGCCGACGCGCGCGCCCTGCAGGCCCTGGCCCGGCGCCGCGAGCGCCTGCTCTGTCTCACCCACAGCTACAGCGGCTACCCGATGGTGCGGCAGGCGCGTGCCCTGGTGGAGGCCGGCGAGCTGGGCGCGCTGCGCCTGATCCAGGTGGAGTACGCGCAGGACTGGCTGGCCGAACCGATTGAGCTTGAGGGCCAGAAACAGGCAGCCTGGCGCTGCGATCCGGCGCAGGCCGGCCCGGCCGGTGCGCTGGGCGATATCGGCACCCATGCCTACCACCTGGCCTCGTTTGTGAGCGGCCTGCGGGCCGAGGCCGTGTGCGCCGAGCTCAGCAGCCTGGTGGCGGGCCGACAGCTGGACGACCATGTGCAGGCGATGCTGCGTTTCCCGGGCGGCGTGCGTGGCATGCTCTGGGCCAGCCAGGTGGCCACCGGTTGCGAGAACGCGCTGCGCCTGCGCGTCTACGGCAGCCGCGCCAGCCTGGAGTTCGCGCAGGAGCGGCCCAACGAGCTGATCGTCACGCCGCTGGGTGGCGCCGGCCAGCGCCTCACGCGCGGACGTGCCGGCACTGCCGCCCAGGCACAAGCCGCCACGCGCATCCCGGCCGGCCATCCGGAAGGTTATCTGGAGGCCTTTGCCCAGCTCTACCGCGAGGCCGCCGAGCACATCCGCGCGCGCCGCGAGGGCCGTTTGCCGGCCGAGGGCAGCCGCTGGCTCACCACGGGTGCCGACGGCGTGGCCGGCCTGGCCTTTGTGGAGGCGGTGCTCACGAGTCATCGCGCCGGCAGCGCCTGGACGCCACTGCAGCAAGGACAACAACAATCAGGAGGGGAAGCAGCATGATCGAGATCGGAAAACGTGCGGCCGCGGGCGCACGCCTGCTCGCCGATGTGGGCGGCACCAATGTGCGCCTAGGCTGGCAGGGCGGCGCTGGCGCGGCCATCGAGCATGTGCAGACCCTGGCCTGCGATGCCCACCGCGACCTGGGACACGCCCTGCAGCGCTATCTGCAGCACCTGGACGAGGCCGGCGCGGCCCGCCCCACGCAGGCGGCGCTGGGCGTGGCCACTGCGGTGCTGGACGACCAGATCCGCCTCACCAACCGCGACTGGGCCTTCTCGGCCCAGGCCCTGCACCGGCAGCTGGAGCTGCAGCGCCTGGTGGTGCTGAACGATTTCACCGCGCTGGCGCTGGCGATCCCGGCCCTGCCCGAGCCGGATTTCTGGCATGTGGGCGGGCCGGCCGCCGGCGCACCCGGGCCGCTGGCGGTGATCGGGCCGGGCACGGGCCTGGGCGTGTCGGGCCTGGTGCCCCAGGGAGACCGGCAGTGGATCGCCCTGCAGACCGAGGGCGGCCATGTCGGCCTGGCGCCGCAAAACGAGCGCGAGGCAGCCTTGCTGGCGCGGCTGCGCCAGCGCTTCGGCCGCGTCTCGGCCGAGCGCGTGCTCTCGGGGCCAGGTCTTGCCAATCTGCGCCAGGCCATTGCCGAGCTGGACGGCCAGGCCCTGCCCGCGCCCTGCGAGCCGGCCGCGGTCTTGCAGCAGGCGCTGGCCGGCGAGCCCGGCAGCGCCGAGGCGCTGGCGCTGTTCTGCGCCCTGCTGGGCGATGTGGCGGGCGACCTGGTGCTCTCGCTGGGCGCGCGCGGCGGTGTCTATATCGGCGGCGGCATCGTGCCGCGCCTGGGTGCCGAGCGCTTCATGCGCTCGGACTTCCGTGCCCGTTTCGAGGCCAAGGGGCGCCTGGCCGGCTATATGCACGAGGTGCCCTCCTATGTGATTGCGAGCCAGGAGCCGCCGGCCCTGCTCGGAGCGAGTCGCGCGCTATGAGAAGCCGAAGCCCGCCGCCATAACCCGACAACGGCGCGCCCGGGGCTGGGTGCGACCGTCCCCATCGAAGCATGCATGCGAGGCCGATCTTTCGGCCCTGCAGGGGCTTCGCTTTGCCCGCCATCTGATCGCTACAACAACGGAGACAAGAGCATGACGAAGAAGAGCAACGTGCGGCCGCAATGCGGCCAGGAATTGAATCGTTTCAAGCTGCGCGCCACCTGCCTGGCCGGGGCGCTGCTGCAGCTGACGATGCTGTCAGCGATGGCGCAAGGCGAGCCGGCCGCCGACAAAAAGAGCAAGGAGGAGGCGAGTAACCAGCTCGACCGGGTGGTGGTGACCGGCAGCACCGGCATCCGCACGGTGCGCGAGTCTTCGGTGGCGGTGACCCTGGCCGACCGCGAGGCGCTGGACCGCAAGGCGCCGCATTCCACCGCCGAGGCGATGGAGCTGATCCCCGGCATGTATGTGGAGGCCTCGGGCGGCGAGATGTCCAACAACTACTCGGTGCGCGGCATGTCGGGCGGCAACCAGCGCTGGGTGCAGCTGCAGGAAGACGGCCTGCCGGTCTTCTACTACCCGAGCTGGACGGCCGACGGCCTCTTGCACCAGGAACTGGGGCTGGACCGCATGGAGGCGGTGCGCGGCGGCACCTCGGCCATCCTCACCACCAATGGCGCCGGCGCCACCATCAACTTCCTGACCTACCGCAACAAGGGCGCGCCCGAGGGCGCGGCGCGCCTCACCCTGTCGGACTACAACCAGCGCCGCGTCGACCTGCGCTACGCCGGCGGGCTGGGCGACGGCTGGTTCGGCGGCGTCTCGGGCTTCTATCGCCGCGACGATGGCGTGCGCAACCCCGAGTTCACCGCCAACTTCGGCGGCACGGTGCGCGCCCATCTCGGCAAGCAGATCGACGGCGGCGAGTGGAGCGTCAACCTGAAGGCGGTGAACGACCACAACACCTTCTACCTGCCCATCCCGGTGGTGGGCAAGGACAAGCCGCGCAGCCTGCCGGGCCTGGACGCCAACTACGGCACCATGATCGGACTGGACAGCGGCGTGCAGAACGTGCGCACCTCGCTCGTGCCCGGCAGCTTCAGCCAGCTCGAGGACTCGCGCGACGGCTATCACGTCAAGGCCACGGCCATTGGCTACAGCTTCGAGAAGAACCTCGCGCCGGATTGGAAGTTCTCGTCCAAGGGCCGCTACACCGATGCCGACGTGACCGCCAGCGTGGTGTTCTCGTCCAGCAACAACAGCCTGCGCCCCGCGGTGGACCGCCTCAACCCGGCCAAGTTCGGCTATGTGCAGGAGATGCTGGACCGCTTCGGCCCGGCCTGCGGCGGCGCCTGCACGCCGGCCATCCGCATCGTCTCCACCGGCGAGGTGCTCTCCACGCCCGCGCAGCTGAATGCGCTGAACGGCAACGGCCTGCTCTCCGACAACGTGCTGCAGGCCGACAAGCAGCTCAATCGTGAGGTGGTGAACGATATGCGCCTGAGCTGGAACACGCCCGACAACAGCCTGGCCCTGGGCCTCCTGGCCTTCAATGTGAAGAGCGAGGGCGGCAGCCCGGCCACGGCGCGCTTCGTCAGCGATGTGCGCAACCACGCGCGCCGCGTCGATCTGGTGGCGCTGGACCCCAGCGGCAAGGTGGTGGGCTCCTACACCGAGAACGGCGTACGCGAGTACTCGACCTGGGGCGATGGCCTGAGCAACGCGCGCACCCGCTCGCTCTCCTACTACCTGAACGACGAGTTCAAGCTCAGCTCCAAGCTGCGCCTGGATGCGGGCGTGCGCCTGGAGAGCTTCCGCTACCGCGGCCAGCAGGCCGGCTATGACGAGTTCACGCCCATCCCCGGCGCCTTCAAGCCCGGCTGCGACCGCGCCGCGCTGGGCGACGCGGCCTGCGATGTGGACAACATCATTGCCAACAACTACTTCGCCTATCCCACCAACGGGCAGTACACCGCCGTGCGCAACGACTGGAACGAACCCTCCTGGACCATCGGCGGCAACTACCTGCTGAACGACAACATCGCGCTCTACGGCCGCTTTGCCAAGAGCTATCAGTCCACCGGTGAGCTGCCGGTGACCAAGATCCAGTTCGCCGAACTGGGCATGCGCATGCAGGGCAAGAACTACGCCGGCACCCTGACCTTCTACAAGGCCGACTTCAAGGGCGACCCCAACGGCGCCGAGGTGGACAACGCCCAGATCGAGATGCTGCAGGGTGTGAACGCCAAGGGCCTGGAGTTCGAACTGAGCTGGCGGCCGATCAACTGGTTCGAGTTCAACGCTACTGGCGTGGTGCAGCGCTCCAAGTTCACGGTCAACAACCTGCGCGTGGTGCGTGGCACCGGCGCCGATCTCGACGCGCTGCTGAAGGAGGCCACCGGCTGGAACGGCAACCGCCCCGAGCGCACGCCCAATCTGAACTACACCATCGCGCCCAGCGTCTACTTCAACGACAACAAGGGCGAGCTGAGCCTGGCCTGGCATTACATCGGCATGCGCTATGCCGATGTCTCCAACTCGGTGAAGCTGCCGGCCTACAAGACCATCAACCTCAGCCTGCGCTATGAGCTGACGCCGCAGCTGACGCTGAACGCTGCGGTGCGCAACCTCACCAACACCATCGGCCTGACCGAGGGCAATCCGCGTTCGGGCTTTGTGCAGGCGCCGGCGGGCAGCGACTATTACTACGCCCGCCCCATCCTGGGCCGCAACGCCCAGATCTCGGCCACCTACAGCTTCTGAGGAGATTGACGATGTCGCAGCAAAGTCCTATCTGGGACCACCACGTCAGCGCGCCCGGCACGCCGCCGGGCTTCACCCTGCGCACCTGCGTGCCCGCCAACCCCGACGGGGTGGAGGTGATGCTGGAGCGCTGGCAGGCCGGCAGCAGCGAGCCGCCGCACAGCCACCCCGGCCACGACATGACCGTGGTGGTGGAGGGCCGCATGCGCATCCAGTTCTACCGCCGCGAGGGCGGAGCGCTGCGGCCGGATGGCGAGCCGGTCACGCTGCAGGCCGGCCAGACCGGCTATGTGGCGGCCGGCCGCATCCATGACGCCCGCTACCTGGAGGACTGCAAGCTCGTCTATGTGCACGAGCGGGCCTTCGGCTTCGAGCCCGCGGCCTGAGTTCCGGGGGCGTGGCGGGCGCTGTGCCGCAGGCGTATGCTCGGCACAGCGCTACCACCAAGCCCCATGGACGAGTTGCAGGCCACGCTGAAGACGCAGCAGCGCTTCTCGCTGAACTGGACCTATCTGGATGCGATCACGCGCGGCGTGTCGGTGATCGATATGGGGGCCCTGGCGCTGCGCAATCTGGGCGATGCGCGCCAGTTCGCGCGCGAGTACGGCTACGACATCGACCAGCCCGGCGTGCTGGACTATCTGCGCGGCATCCAGCGCGAGGCGATCGCCTTTGTGCGGGCGCAGTTCCTCGGCCCCGATCAGCAGGGGCTGCTGCCCGCCGAGCTGGAGGACGACGCCGACCCGCTGCGCCTGCTGGTGCTGGCCTCGCAGCGCGCGCACCGCTTCGAGCCGACGCGGCTGTGGGCCTGCGCCCTGCTCAAGGTCATGCATGGCCTGTTCTACATCGACAACAACCTCAAGCTGCGCCACTTCAACGCGATCCGCCAGCAGGTGTTCGCCGGCCTGGACGCGGTGCTGCAGGTCGAGGGCGAACAGCAGTACCTGACCGATGGCCTGATCTGCCTGCCCCTGCTGCATGTGGACCGCAAGCGCAACAAGGGGCGCCACAGCATCCTGGTCAAGCTGCTGCAAAAGCCCGAGTACGTGGCCGCCGACATCCACGACCACCTGGGCGTGCGCCTGACACTCAACACGCGCATCGAATGCCTGCTGGCGCTGGACCTGCTGCGCCGCGCGCATCTGGTGACGCTGACCAATCTGGAGATCAGCCGCGTGCGCAACACCCTGGTCGATCTGTGCGCCGCCAAGGAGGTGTTCAACTGCCACCGCGCCGAGATCGACCGCTGCCAGGGCTATCCACAGCAGGTGCTGCAGCAGATGGACCGCGAGCTGGCGCGCATCTCGCAGCAGCAGACCCAGCGCGACAACCCGCACAGCGCGGCGGACTTCCAGAGCATCCAGCTGACGGTGCGCAAGATGATCCACCTGCCGGCGGCGGCGCTGGGCCTGCCGCCCGAGAGCGCCAGCGCCGCGGAGGAGGGCACCGAAGGCCCGATCGCCAACGGCGGCGGCACCAGCTTCTTCTTCGCCTATGAAATCCAGCTGCTGGATGGCGCCAGCTTCGAGAAGAGCCAGCAGGGCGCGGCCAGCCACGAGGCCTACAAGCGCCGCCAGGTGGAGAGCGCGCGGCGGCGCGTGCTGGGGGCCGAGTTGCTGGATTGGCTGCTGGCACACTGAGGGTTCCGCCGCCTCGGCCAGCCCACCGCCCCCATGTCCCAGCCCGATAGCCGCCTCGCCACCGCCGTGCTCGTCCTGGTGGCACAGCGCCCCGACTCCACCCAGCCCGCCAGCGCCCACCCTGCCGTGGCGGCGCGCAAGCTGGGCCAGCAGGCGGCCGCCAAGGCCGCCGCGGCCGCCGGTGCGCTGGCCCTGCCGCCCGGCCCGCTGGGCTGGCTGACCATCCTGCCCGAGATGATGGCGGTGTGGCGCATCCAGGCGCAGCTGGTGGCGGACATCGCGGCGCTGTATGGCCGTAGCGCCGAGCTGGGCCAGGCGCAGATGCTTTACTGCCTGTTCCGCCATACCGCGGCCCAAGGCCTGCGCGACCTGATCGTGCGCGTGGGCGAGCGCGTGCTGGTGCGGCCCGCCACCACGGCCGTGCTCAAGCAGATCGCCACCAGCATCGGCCTCAAGCTCAGCGAACGCGCGCTTGGCAAGAGCGTGGCGCGCTGGATGCCGTTGGTCGGCGCGGCCGGCGTGAGTGCCTATGCCTGGTACGACACCCAGCAGGTCGGCAAGGCCGCGCTGGAACTGTTCGAGCGCGAGATGGTGGTGGAGGGCTGAGGGCCCCGGCTCAGGTTTCGATGCCGCTGCCCGAGGCCACGGCCTCGACGGCCAGCGGCGCGCGCTCCTGCACGCCATGGTCGGCGCCCACCTGTATCCAGGCCGAGCGGCTGCGCGCCAGCTCCACCGGCATCGGCCGCACCGCGCGCAGCTGTACGCCCGAGCGCAGCAGCGCCAGCGCCACCAGCTGCACATCCTCGCGGGCCGCGGCCTGGCCGTACCAGACGATGTTGGTGGCGATGTCGGTGACCCTGCCGGCGCGGCTGACGACCTGGAAGCCCAGCGTGAACAGCCCCACCTTGACGCGCGTCTCGTCCAGCTCCTTGGTCCAGACTTCCACCGTGGTGGCGCGGCGGCGCTCGACATCGGCGGGCGTGGTCGACTGGTCGATGCGCTTGATGGCCTGGTGGGCCTGGTCGCTGACGCGCTGCAGCCGCGCCTGCTCGCCGGCGTCGGCGGGCTCGGCGATCCAGCCGTACTCGGCGCGCCGTGCCTGCTGCTCGGCCAGGCGCTTGCGTTCGGCCTCGGCCTGCAGGCTCTGACGTTGTGCCTCGGCGGCCTCGGCCTCGCGCCTGGCCTTGGCCTCGTTGGCGATGCTGGTCTCCAGCGCCTCCTTCTTGCTGACGGCCCAGATCGCCGTGCCGCCGGCCAGCGCCGCCATCAGCAGCGCCAGCTGGCTGCGCCGGCGCAGGCGCTGTGCGTTCTCCAGCTCGGCAAGGCGTAGCTGCTCCGCGCGCGCCTGCTCGGCCGCCTGCTGCGCCACGCGGCGGTCGCGCGCCAGCCGCACCACATCCACCAGGCGGTCGTGGATCAGCTCGATGCGGTCCACATGGCCCAGGCTTTCCACGCGCAGCAGCCGCCATTGCGAGGTCAGCGCCTCCAGCTGGGCCTCGGTGATGAAGCCCTGGGCCAGCGCCTCGGCCTTGGCATAGCTGCCGCGCGTGCGGCTGCCCTGCAGCAGATGGTCCTCGATGAAGCGGTGCAGGGACTCGGGCTGACCGGCGAGCGCATCGCGGTAATAGCCTTCCAGGATGTCGTGGCCGATGCTGTCGAGAAGGGCCTGGTCCACCAGCGCGCCCTGGCGGCGCGCCGCCAGCTGCGCGCAGGTCAGGCTCAGCAGCACCGGCTCCACCGCATCATGGCCCTGGCCGGCGCTCTGCTCGCCGACGAAGCGCGCGATCGCCGCGGCGGCCCCGGGCGCCAGCAGCGCGCCGCCGGCCTCGGCCACCGCCCGCTCGGCGCGTTCGGCGCGCATCGGCTCCAGGCGCAGCTCGTGGCGCAGCAGCGAGGGCACATGCTGGGCCCAGGCGCGCAGCTCGGGCAGATAGTCCTCGCGGAAGGAGAACAGCAGGCGGTAGCGCTGGCTCAGGCTGTCCAGCCCCTGCAGGGCGTCGCGCTGGCCGGCCACCTCGGCGCTCAGGCGGTTCTCCACCAGGTCGGCCAGCGCCGCCAGCACGCCCTGCAGGCGTGCGCCGCTGGCATGGGCGAACAGCTCCTCGAACTGGTCCAGCACCAGCACCGGTATGCGCGGCCAGTTGTCGGCGGTCCAGAGTTCGAAATCCTTGCGGTGCAGCCAGTGCCACAGCGATTCACCCGGCGCGCGCGGCGGCGCATGCAGCTGGCGGGCGCTGATTTCCGCCTCTAGGCACAGGGCGATCTGCTCCAGCACGCTGGCGGCATCGGCGCGGTGGTCGAGGCGGATATAGACCGGCAGGTAGCCGGCCTCGCGCAGGCGCGGGAACAGGCCGGCGCGTAGCAGCGAGCTCTTGCCCAGGCCCGAGCGCCCGTACAGCGCCACCACCGGCGCCAGCTTGACCAGCTGCAGCAGCTGCAGCGCCTCCGGGTCGCGGCCCTTGAAGAAGGGCGCACCGGCCTCGTCGTAGGCGGCCAGGCCGGGCCAGGGGTGCTGGGCGTCGAGGGCGGGGTTCTGCATATCAGACCAGCGGGCGGCGCGATTCGCGCAACAGGCGCTCCAGGCGCTGGCGGGTGCGCTCATTGGGCAGGCCGCCGGGCGCATGGCCGAGGTCGAGGTGCTCGCGCCAGCCGCGGCTGATCACGTGCGAGAGCCGCTCGGGCTGGAACTCCGCGTCGACGATCAGGGGCAGGATGAAGTCGCGGTTCATGCCCTCGGCGCGTTCGTTGGCGCGCCGCCACTCGCGGAACACAAAGGCCTCGTCGCGCGCCTCGGCGCCGCGCGAGATCAGTGGCACGAAGTAGCGGCAACCGGCGATGCCGTCGAAGATGCGCTGCGCGAAGTGGTCGCCCGGCTCCAGCGTGCTGGTGTCGAACCAGACATCCGCGGGGCCGCTGGCGCCGAGGTCGCGCAGGGTCTGCACCAGGGCCTGGGCGGCGGCCTGGTCGCTGCCGCGCGAGTAGCTGACGAAGAACACCGCGGCCGGTGGCGGTTCGGCAGGGTTGGGCAGGCTGGCGGGCTTGGGCGCGGCCTGCTCCAGCTTCCAGCGGCGGTGCAGCTCGGCCACGAAGGCGCTGGGCTCGAGATCGCTGAACAGCTCGGTGTCGCGGCTGTAGGCGCGCAGGAAATGCGTCAGCCCGCCCTGCTCGGCATCGGGGCGGTCGACCAGCCATTCGCGCTTGGTCTTCTCCGACAGCCGGCTCTTGTTGGTGACGCGCAGCAGGAAGCGGCCCAGCCAGTCGGGGAAGCTGCAGCCCAGCAGCAGCAGGCTGCGTTCCTGCAGCGCGCCCAGAAAGGCGGTGGGCACCTGGCTGCCGCGCGTCAGGATGTTGTGCGCGTACTCCAGCACGTCCTCCTCATGCGCGGCAAACAGCGGCGCGGCGCGCGCGCGGCCGAACAGATAAAGCAGGTGGGCACCGCCGCGGCTGGACCAGTCCGGCGGCAGGTCCTGCCATTCATTGGTGGGCAGCTTGGGCGCGTGCACCACCTCGCTGAGCGCGCCGCGCTGGCGCAGGCAGCGCGCCAGCAGGTCATCCGGGGTGGCGCTGACCCAGAGCTTGAAGTCGCTGATCTCGGCCAGCTGCTGCAGGGCGACGGGCGCTTGGTACTGGTGCTCGCTCAGCACCGCCTCCAGCGCGTCGTGCGCCTCGGCATACAGATCCTGCAGATCGGTCTGGCACATCAGATGGACCTGGGCCACCGCGCGCGGCAGCGCCAGAAAGGGCGCCAGCTCGGGCTCGGCGGCTTGCAGCCCGTAACCCTGCAGCAGGCGCTGCGCGGCCAGGCTGAGCAGGTTGTGGCCGGCCTCGTCCCGCAGCAGTTCCGAGCCCACCACCGGGACCACCAAGCCCTCACGCACCTGCCGCAGCAGCCGCTTCCAGTCTTGTTCGGTCATGGCGGCCAGTCTCGCATGGCCCCATGGCCCGGCAGGCCCCCCGGGCGCTCAACAAACTAGGGGTGGGCCGCCCCGCCACATGGCGCGCGCGCAATCGGTTCCAATGGAGGCCTGTGAGACAGCTCGAGCATCACCATGGACTGGGACCTTCCGCAGCCCTTCACCCAGGCGCTGCGCCCGCAGCCTGGACATATCGACGGCCTGAACCACACCAACAACGCCGTCTATGTGCAATGGTGCGAGCAGGTGGCCTGGGCCCATTCGGAGGCGCTGGGCCTGAGCCTGGACGACTACCGGCGGCTGGACCGCGCGATGGCGATCCGCCAGGGCAGCTACGACTATCTGCTGCCCACCCTGCTGGGTGAAGACCTGACCCTTGCCACCTGGTTGACGGCCAGCGACGGCAAGCTGACGATGGAGCGCCGCTTCCAGCTGCGGCGCGACCACGATGGCGCCACCGTGCTGCGCGGCCGCTGGGAGCTGGTGTGCATCGAGCTGAGCAGCGGGCGCGCAAGGCGCATGCCCGAGGCGTTCTGCGATATCTACCTGGCGGCTGTGGTGGCCTGAGAGGAGTGCACTCATGGACAAGTCCTTCCACCGTTTTTCCGAACTGTTTGCACAGCTGGGCCTGCCCAATGACGCGGCCGCGATCGCCGGCTTCGTGCGCACGCATGCGCCGCTGCCGCCCGCCATGCTGCTGGCCGATGCGCCGTTCTGGAGCCCCGCTCAGGCCACGCTGCTGCGCGAGGAGCTGGCCGGCGATGCCGACTGGGCCGAGGTGGTGGACCAGCTGAACGCCGCGCTGAGGGCCTGACGACTTGCGCGCGCGCTGGAGTACCGCAAGACCTGACCCTGGCTGAGCAACTTGCGCAGCGCCTTGTCGAGCGAGGCGAGGTCATCCTTGACTGATGCTGCCGATATGGCGGATCTCGCCCCGAAGTGTTCCGTCTGGACGCGCATCCGCCACTGCGATGGCGATGCTGTCCTTGCGCACGTCAAGACCGAGAAGCCAGGTGTTAGATTTGCAATCCATGGCCCGACTCCTTGCAACAAACTCGCAACGCCCCGGCAGCCCGTCCGCCGGGTGCCTTGGTGTAGCTATGCAGGCTCGGTGCCTGCAACCTAAGGCAGCTCAGGAGTCGGGCTACCTGAGTTCGCAGAGCCAACTTGGCTACGCCACACAGCCGACTTCGCCGCAGGCGCACAGTCAATGACCCTTCTGGCCAGTTTTTCGATCGACTCGCAGCCCATCCTTTTGGGCGACCTCGCGCTATCACTTTGGCGCGAGAAATGGCAGACGAGCGTCGAGTCCCAAGAGTTTCACATTCCGACCATCCGAGATGTGAATCAACATCTTCCAGAGGAGTGGGGTGTTCGGATCGTTGGCCTGCGACAGAAGGTCGTTCTCCTACATGAGCACTTTGCCCTTGCCTGGGCGGGAAGTGTTTCGGCGGCCGCTCGCGCGTGCAAGGTCCTCGAAAGCGAACTAGCGACTGGTCCGCTGCCTTTATCTGGGATCGTTGGCGTCCTCGATAGCCTACTGGTCAAAGAGTGCGGCGAAGAGCTCTTCATCATTGGACTTCTGGTGTCCGCAGGCCCTGAGCCCGGCACGCACACAATTTGTCGGTTTGCGTGGGATTCCTCAGGGGCTAACACGGAGCCTCAGTCCTTCGGTCCGTTCGGAAGCGCATATTTGGGCGGGAGTGGCTTTGGTAATGCACGGAAAGTGCTTGCCAGCATTGCAGAGTCCCCGCTTCGTTTCTCGCGCGCGACCGATCCATTGCAGACCGCTGCGTTAGCAGGGATATCAATAACAACTCTCCTGTCAGGGGAGCAACTGCATCTCGGTGTCGGCTTGGCCGAGCTCTACGGGGGTGGCTTCGAAGTCGCCACTGTCAAGAGCGGTCGAATAGAGAAGATCGGGGGAATCACTCACTACTTCATAGAAGCCATGCGCCTTGAGAGCGGAAGTATCAAGGTAATCTTTCGTCGGGCCATCTCGTACGACTATCACGGAACTATTCTGGTCGTTGGCACCGTCGAGCTTGACTGGGAGGTCCAATGGTCTCCAACTGCACCCGGCAATGAACAGCATGTAACCTGTGGCCTCACTATTCCGGGTGCACCTGCGACCTACTTGATCTTTCCAGTTCACAAGCCACCAACACAGTCTGAACGGTCAGAGCTTCTAGCCGCGCCACCGCAGCCGTCATTTTGCTCGCCCTGGACATCACTCTTTCTCAATCTGCCTGCGCGGGGAAACGAGCGACGCTCCATCGTTCACTATTCCGGCAGTGCTTCGCCAGCTGTTTGCATGGCCCCCGGCGCCGATAGCACCTTCCAGTTCACGATTTCAACTGAAGTACTTTCGAAGATTGAGCAGGCATTGGGCAATTTCGCAGCGGAACCTCCCAACGCTCCGGATGCGGCCTCTTATGGGGCACCCCCAAATTGTGATCCGCAATGAGGTTGTCATGCGAGTGAGTATCAGGGTTGATAGGTGCGAGCTTCGTTCCGACTTTTTGGCGCGTTCGCGGAGGGTTCGCTGCACGCGCTCGCGGTAGCGTTCCTCGAAGTAGTCCTGCCCCGCATCGTTGTATTCCTCGTCCTTGGTCAGCGTCGCGCAGATCAGCCGCGCAAGCTTGATGGCGGCAGGTCGATCCTCACCCCCACCCGCCCCCCAGCGCCTTGATCAGCCCCACCGTGGCCTGGTACTGCGCGGCCCGCAACTGCAGGGCCTGGCGGCGCAGGCTCAACTCGCTGCGGCGCGCGTCCAGCAGCTCCAGCTGGCTCACCAGGCCAAAGCGGTGGCGGTCACGCCCAGTCGACGTTATGCCTGTGTCTCCGATGCTGGCGGCAGCATCAGCAGCGGTGCCATCGGCCCCAATGGCGCGCTGATGCCGCTGGGTGCGGTGCGCGGCCTGCCGATGGGCTCGGCGGAGCTGGCGGAGAACTGAGGCGTCGCGGGGGCTCTTAGTCGCAGCGGCGGCAGTTTCATTACGCCCGCGCTGTCACCGGTTTGCGTGGCGCGTGCACTCGTAAGGATCCGATGACCCGGGGCGACCGACGGTGGCCGGGGCGCTTGCTACCGGCAAGCATGCATGCACGGCAGCCTGCCCTGCAGCCCCACCCATCGGAGACCCCTATGCAAATCACTGCTCTTCTTCAGCGCCGCCGTTTCGTCCGCCTGCTGAGCCTGGGCCTGGCCGCAGCCGGCCTGGCCGCACCCGCCCTGGCCCACCATGACGCCGATGGCGATGGTGGCCTGCGCCACGGCAAGATCTTCACCAGCACCAATGCCGCCAGCGGCAACGAGGTGCTGGTCTATGCCCGCGCCGCCGCCGGCCCGGCCACCCTGATGAGCCGCGTGCCCACCCAGGGCCTGGGCAGCGGCGCCGGCCTGGGTTCGCAGGGCGCGGTCACGCTCAGCAGCAGCGGCCGCTACCTGTTCGTGGTGAACGCGCGTTCCAACACGCTCTCGACCTTCGAGCTCGGCCATGCCGGCCTGGTGCTGCGCTCGGTGGTCGATTCGGGCGGCCTCAATCCCACCAGCGTGGCCGAGAACGACGGCCTGGTCTATGTGCTGAACGCCGGAGGCAGCGGCAATGTGGCGGGATTCCGCAACCAGCGCGGCATGCTCAGCCCGCTGGCCGATGGCGTGCGCGGCCTCTCGGCCGCGGGCGGCACCGCACCCGGCCAGCTCGGCTTCGACCATGACGGCGATGTGCTGGTGGTGAGCGAGCGCGCCACCAATGTGCTCAGCTCCTACCCGGTGCGCCGCGATGGCAGCCTGGGCGCACGCCTGCTCACCCCCTCGGCCGGCCAGACCCCCTTCGGCTTTGCCGTCACGCAGCGCGACCAGCTGATCGTCAGCGAGGCCCAGGGCGGCGCCGCCGGCGCCAGCTCGGCCTCGTCCTACCGCCTCGGCGAGCATCCCTTCAAGGGCCCGCAGCTGGTGAGCGGCGCCGTGCCCACCACCCAGACCGCGGCCTGCTGGGTGGCGGTCACGCCCAATGGGCGTTATGCCTATGTCTCCAACGCCGGCAGCAGCAGCATCAGCAGCTATGCCATCGGCCCCCAGGGCGCGATCAGCCTGATGGCGGCGCAGGCCGGCCTCACCGGCACCAACGCCGGCGCGCTCGACGCCGCGGCCACGCCGGACGGCCAGCAGCTGCATGTGCTGGCCTCGCGCAGCCTGCAGATCGTCTCGTTCAAGATCGGCCATGACGGCGCGCTGATGCCGCTGGGTGCGGTGGGCGGGCTGCCGATGGGCTCGGCGGGGCTGGCGGCGAACTGAGGCGGCTTCGCGGGGGCTCTTAAGATCCGGGCATGGTGATCCCGGCTTCCAAGATCCGCCCCCCGCGCCTGCGTGGCGCCACCCTGCTGGCCCGCCCGGCCCTGGAACAAATGCTGGCCCAGGCCCTGGGCGAGGCGCAGGCGGTGCTGCTCAGCGCGCCCGCCGGCTTTGGCAAGACCGCTTTGCTGGCGCGCGTGCTGGAGCAGCAGCCGGCCGACTGGGCGCGCGTCTGGGTCT
>Ga0208125_100443_pt1 | contig 24467 bp, 23 predicted proteins | sample LakWasM128_HOW14_2_FD_183938 | JGI IMG/M metagenome (GOLD analysis project Ga0208125, IMG submission 183938) | Freshwater sediment methanotrophic microbial communities from Lake Washington under simulated oxygen tension - Sediment Metagenome... | ecosystem: Environmental > Aquatic > Freshwater >...
AATGAATCACTCGTGGTCGAGCTTTACTCTAAGTAATTCAGTATTGTAAGGAACAAGTTATGCAAAACAGTCCGACTGAATATTTAAAACCACGCGTGGTGGATGTTGAGGTAATCTCACCAGTCCGCGCACGTGTAACGCTTGAGCCTATGGAGCGTGGTTTCGGTTATACATTAGGTAACGCATTGCGCCGTGTATTGCTGTCTTCCATTCCGGGTTTTGCTATCACTGAAGTCAAGATTGATGGAGTGGTACATGAGTACTCTACCCTTGATGGCGTTCAAGAGGATGTCGTTGATATTCTCTTGAATCTTAAAGGTGTGGCGTTAAAGTTGAACAGCAAGAGCGAGACTATTCTGACTCTTAATAAGTCAGTTGAGGGCGTAGTGACTGCTGGTGATTTTGAAACTGGTCATGATGCTGAAATTGTTAACCCGAGTCATGTGATTGCTCACCTGACGAAGGGTGGCAAGATCAATCTTGAAGTTAAAGTTGAAATGGGTCGTGGCTATCAGCCGGTACCAGCTAGACAACATACTGATGAAGATCGTGTATTAGGCTTCATTCAGGTAGATGCTTCGTTCAGTCCTATCAACAAGGTGAGCTATCATGTTGAAAGTGCACGTGTTGAACAACGTACTGACTTGGACAAGCTGGTAATGGATGTGGAAACCAACGGCGTTATGGAGCCTGAACAAGCAATTCGTGATGCTGCTCGTATCCTGATTGGTCAATTGTCAGTGTTTGCTGATCTTGAAGGTGCGCCTACCGAGATTGAAGTAAAGCATGCGCCGCAGGTTGATCCTATCCTCTTACGTCCGGTAGATGATCTGGAACTGACAGTACGTTCTGCTAATTGCTTGAAGGCAGAGAACATTTATTACATTGGTGACTTGATTCAGCGCGGTGAAAATGAGCTGCTAAAAGCACCAAATCTTGGCCGTAAATCTCTGAATGAGATCAAGGATGTGTTGGCTTCTAAAGGTCTTACGCTGGGCATGAAGTTGGAAAACTGGCCGCCGGTTGGACTTGAAAAAGTTTAAAAGTATAAATAGCAGAAAAGCTTGAGGGTAAAACTATGCGTCATCGCAACAGTAATCGTAAACTAAACCGCACCAGCAGCCACCGTAAGGCGATGCTGCAGAACATGACCAATTCTTTATTGCGTCATGAAATCATTAAAACTACCTTGCCTAAGGCTAAGGAGCTGCGTCGTGTTGCAGAACCTTTGATCACCTTGGGTAAGACTGCTACTTTGGCAAATCGTCGTCTGGCATTTAGTCGCCTGCGTGATCGTGACATCGTAGGTAAGTTGTTTAGTGAGCTCGGTCCACGTTATCAAACACGTAACGGTGGTTATCTGCGTATCCTCAAGTGTGGCTTCCGCGTAGGTGATAATGCACCTATGGCTTTAGTTGAACTTGTAGATCGTCCAGATCTGACAACAGAAGCCGTTGTAGCTGAATAAATTTAGCAGTATTGAATAAAAAAGCCGGTTTTTACCGGCTTTTTTATTGGCCATTATTTGTAATAAAGTCTCTGATAGACCCGGGTGTAAATGGCCAGTTCAAGCTCTGCATTGTATCTAGTCGTAATAAAACCGGGATGCTTGTGCCATATAGTTGAAGCAAGCTTTCGTTCTCGATGATGTCGATTTCAGTAATATGAAGTTTATATTCCGTGCTTATACTGGATAACATGAGTGATGCTTCCTCACATAAGTGACAAGCAGACGTTCCATATAGATGCAATTTCATGTTGATACTCTCAGCATTCTAAATAATATGATTTCGTAGGACAGTTATGGTCTGATTAGTGTTTTCGTAACCACTAAAAAGCACCATAATAACGAAGTTATCCTCTGCTCAACCATTGCTTCTAAAGTAAATCCTGAAAGTGGGATGACACATGCCAAGTCTGGACTAAAAAGACTGCTTAATAACGAAAGCAGGTATTTCCTTAAAATTGAGAAGCATAAAGTAACCTATGGCGAGCTTACAACATGGCTGAAAATCCAGAAATAAAAGAAAGCTTGCAAGAGAGCCTGCAGCAGGTAATTGCCTTGCTTAATAAGCACCGAATGATTGAGGATCTTGTGCATAAGCAGGATATGCCCAAGCATCAGCTTGTCGAAAATCTTGTGCATAAGCAAAACCTGGCTGAGTTGCAGAAGAAACTGGATGTGCTTCATCCTGCAGACGTTGCCTACATATTGGAAGCGCTGCCGCTAGAGCAGCGTTTGGACGTCTGGGAGCTAGTCAAAGCTGAGCGAGATGGCGAGATACTGCTTGAGGTTTCCGACGCCGTCCGGCAAACGCTTATTGCCGACATGGATAGTGACGAGCTGCTTGCTGCGGCTGAACAACTCGATACCGATGAGCTTGCCGACCTTGCGCCCGACTTACCAAAAGATGTGCTACATGATTTGCTTTCCAGCCTGGATAGTCAGAACCGTGAGCGCCTGCAATCGGCCCTAGCATATCCTGAGGATGCCGTTGGCGCATTAATGGATTTTGATATTGTGACAATTCGTGAGGATGTCACTTTGGAAGTGACATTGCGCTACCTGCGGCGCTTGGGTAGCTTGCCAGATCATACGGATAAGCTTTTCGTAGTTGATAGACACGATATTTTGAGGGGTGTATTGCCACTCAAGAGGCTTGTAGTCAATGACTTGGACCTGGTCGTGGTGGAAATTATGGCTGAGGATGCCGTCGTGTTTCACCCAGAGGATAAGGCTGATGAAGCTGCAAAAGCTTTCGAGCGATACGATCTAGTAACGGCGCCAGTTGTTGACAGCAATAACAAGCTGGTAGGCCGGCTGACGGTGGATACGGTGATGGATTATATTCGTGAAGAAGCCGAAAGCGACATGCTGTCTATGGCCGGTCTGCGCGAGGAAGAAGATTTGTTTTCCTCTGTGTGGAAATCGGTGCAAAACCGTTGGACATGGTTGGCAATCAACCTGATTACAGCATTTTTGGCTTCTCGTGTTATTGGTGTGTTTGAAGGTTCCATTGAGAAGATAGTTGCACTTGCAGCTTTGATGCCAATAGTGGCAGGCATAGGTGGAAACTCTGGCAATCAGACCACCACGATGATAGTGCGTGGTTTAGCCATAGGCCAGATCGCATCACACAATATGAAGTCATTGTTGCTAAAAGAATTGGGCGTAGGCCTGCTTAACGGCTTGATATGGGGTAGCGTGCTAGGCTTTGCCGCTTACTGGCTTTATGGCAATATCAAGCTTGGTCTCGTGATGACTGGCGCGATGACACTCAACCTGCTACTGGCGGCCATTATGGGTGTCATGATTCCCTTGATGATGACCAAATCCGGGCGCGATCCTGCCGTAGGCTCCAGTGTGTTGATTACTGCAGTCACTGATAGCGGTGGCTTCTTTATATTTCTAGGTCTTGCAACAATATTTCTTATATGAACAATGAATTGAACCAGGCCTGGCAGGAGTTGCTGGGTGACTTGTCCTCAGCGGTAGTAATCTGGCAACTGGCCATAATAGTGGTGAGCTTGCTTTTGGCATGGTCTGTCAACGGCTTGCTCAGGGCCTATGTAATGCGCCATGCCCCTGAAACATGGAAGATCGGCATAGGCGGTATTAATCGCGTACTGTTCCCTTTGTCGTCGCTGGCATTCATTTATATAGGCCAGCTGTGCCTGCACTACTGGCAGCAGCATTCCAGCTTGCTGCTATTGGCGAGCAAGCTGTTGCTAGCTATGGCTGCCATCAGGCTTGCTGTCTATGCCATGCGTTATATTTTCGCTCCAGGTGGCTGGGTGCGCGCAATGGAAAATCTAATTTCCACGATAGTCTGGTTGGTCTTAGCACTACATCTAACCGGCTTATGGCCAGATTTATTGTTGGCTCTGGAAGATATTAGCTTCAAGATCGGCAAACACCCAGTGACGCTGCTGTTAATTATTCAGGCGCTCATTACGATATTGGTCACGCTTGTAATTGCACTATGGATTAGCCGCATGCTAGAAAACAAGTTGATGCGCACCGGGCAAATCAATATGAATGTTCGGGTTGTGCTCAGTAAGCTGGTGCGCATTATCTTCTTGGTGTTGGCGATATTAATGTCGCTTTCCGCTGTCGGACTTGATATCACTTTGCTTTCGGTGTTTGGGGGGGCAGTGGGCGTTGGTCTGGGCTTTGGCTTGCAGAAAATCGCCAGTAATTATGTGAGCGGATTTATTATTCTGCTCGACGACTCCATGAATATTGGCGATGTGATCACTGTTGATGGTCACTACGGGATTGTTAGCGAACTGCGTTCCAGATATATGGTCTTACGTAAGTTGGATGGAACCCAGGTTGTGATCCCCCACGAGATACTTATCAGCAACGCTGTCATTAATCACTCCTTTATTGACCGTAATGCGCGTATACAAATGCCAGTGCAAGTAAGTTATGAAAGCTCGCTGGAATTGGCGCTGTCCGTTATGCTGGAAGTTGCAAATCGGCATGCCCGGGTGCTTGAGGATCCTGCTCCAGCTGCACTGGTTAAAGGCTTTGGTGAGAGTGGCATTGATTTGCAATTGTCATTCTGGATTCCAGACCCGGAGGAAGGATCTGCGGCATTACAGTCCGAGATATATCTGGAGATTTGGCAAGCATTTCAAAAGAATGCAATCTCTATCCCTTACCCGCAACGCGAGATCAGAATACTGGCTGGAAATGAGCAAACAAAGGCTGGATAGCCGGATAAAGTTGGCGTAAAGTCATAATAAATAATAATTTATAGATGTAGTTTTTGAGGGGTTAGTTGGTATGAGTTTCTGGTTATTGGAATTGCCGTGGTGGGGGTATATCTTGCTCACGCTTGGGTTGACCCACATCACAATTGCCGCTGTTACTATCTTCTTGCACCGCTACCAGGCGCATCGGGCCTTGGAGCTGCATCCTGTAGTTAGCCATTTTTTCAGATTCTGGTTATGGATGACCACGGGAATTGTTACAAAGCAATGGGCTGCTATTCATCGCAAACATCATGCGCGCTGCGAAACCGTTGAAGATCCACATAGCCCACAAGTGCTCGGCTTGGCCAAAGTGCTGCTCGAAGGTGCAGAGCTTTATCGGCTTGAGGCTGACAAGCAGGAAACCATGGATAAATTCGGGAGCGGTACGCCGGACGATTGGCTGGAGCGTCATGTATATAGCAAGCATAGCGGTGTCGGTATCCGCTTGATGCTGATTATCAATGTGCTTCTGTTTGGTCCGATAGGACTGACCATCTGGGCCGTGCAAATGGCATGGATCCCGGTTAATGCGGCAGGTATTATTAACGGAATTGGACATTACTGGGGCTACCGCAACTTTGCTGCGGATGACGCCAGTACCAATATCGTGCCGTGGGGTATCTTGATTGGTGGTGAAGAGTTGCACAACAATCATCATGCTTATGCAAGTTCGGCCAAACTTTCAAGCCGGTGGTATGAATTCGATATTGGCTGGATGTATATTTGTATCATGCGGTTTTTCAAACTGGTGCACGTTAAGAAAATTGCGCCGCAGGTTCGTTTTGATTGGGCTAAACGTAAGTGCGATCTGGATACCTTGCAAGCGGTTATTACCCATCGGTTTGATGTGATGGGAAAATACGGAGCGATGCTTAAAAAGGCTTATAAGGAAGAGATTCATAAGCTCCATGCGACTTATCGCTATCATGGGCATGATGCTAGCGTTTTGGAGCGGTTGCGTCATTGGTTGCATCTGGATGCCGCTAACTTGCAGGATAAGGAAAAGCTGGCTTTAGCGAATATGTTGCAGCATAACGCGCGATTGCAAACCATATATGAGTTAAAGCAAGAGTTAGCTAGGGTCTGGGCGCGCTCTACGGCAACGCAGGAGCAATTGCTGAAAGATCTTGAGGCATGGTGTCATCGAGCTGAACAAAGCGGCATACAGGCCCTGCAGGACTTCTCCTACCGGTTGCGTTGCTACAAGATGGCTTAGATAGAACAGTTGGCAATAGCCATTAAGTAATTTCAGTCAATAAAAAAGCCCGCGTTTGCGGGCTTTTTTTATTGACTGAAATAAAGACTATTTCAGTTTTGTTTCTTTGTATAACACATGCTTGCGAGCTACTGGATCAAATTTCTTGATTTCCATTTTCTCTGGCATGGTGCGTTTGTTCTTGGTCGTGGTGTAGAAGTGACCAGTACCAGCGCTTGATTCCAACTTGATTTTTTCACGCATGATGAAGCTCCTTAAATCTTATCGCCGCGCGCACGTAAATCAGCCAGAACAGAGTCAATACCGTTCTTGTCGATTGTACGCAATGCAGCGTTAGTGATACGCATACTGACCCAGCGATTTTCGCTCTCAACCCAAAATTTGCGATTTTGCAAATTAGGTAAAAAACGACGCTTGGTTTTATTGTTAGCGTGGGAAACGTTATTCCCAACCATCGGCTTTTTGCCGGTTACTTGACATACGCGCGCCATGCTAATCTCCTGGTACAGCTTACCAAAATTCGAAAGACCGCATTTATACCATGAAAGAGCGGGGAGTTTCAAGTTAATTCTGGTATTTTTACTGCTGGTAATGCTATTAAATAGAGGTGGCTAATGTTTACCGGTACTACCAAAGCCGCCTTCGCCGCGGTCACTCGCAGGGAACTCTGCTACTACATTAAAATTGGCCTGAATGACAGGTACGATCACTAGTTGTGCAATGCGCTCCATAGGGTTAAGCATGAACGCTTCCTTGCTCCGGTTCCAGCACGAGACCAGCAACTGTCCTTGATAGTCAGAGTCAATCAAGCCGACCAGATTGCCCAATACAATGCCATGTTTATGGCCAAGGCCGGAACGTGGCAAGATCATGGCGGCATAGCCAGGGTCTGACAAGTGGATTGCCATGCCGGTTGGTATAAGCTGGGTTTCGCCTGGCTGCAGTACAGCTACATGCTCCACGCATGCGCGTAAATCGAGCCCTGCAGAACCTAGTGTAGCGTAAGTCGGCATCAGCTCTTTAAGACGGTCATCCAGTATTTTTAAATCAACTTTAAGGCTCATAGCATTGTTCTCACTGAGTATTGGGAAGTTTCATCATCTTGGCGATATGTTGCAGTAGCATGCGTGCCAATATGATTTTTGGCGCATGGGGTAGGGCGTGGCTGCCTTGGTTATCCAGCAAGGTAAGGGTGCTCTCATCCTTCCCCATGGACTCGGTGAAAATATTGGCGGCAATCAAAGGTAAGTTCTTTTGTTTGCGTTTTTCTTCTGCTTGTTCGAGCAGGTTTTCGCTTTCCGCGGCAAACCCCACGCAAAAAGGTGCATTCGGGAGCTTGGCTACGGTCGCCAAGATATCCTCATTGCGTGTAAGCTCAAGGGTCAAAGTCGTGTTGTTCTTCTTGATTTTTTGCTGGCGGGGCATGGCTGCACGATAATCCGCTACCGCAGCAACGCTGATAAAAACATCCTGGTTGGCAATATTCTGAATCACCGTATTCAGCATATTTTCAGCAGTTTTTATCTGGATAGTACTCACATTTCTGGGGACAGGTAAAGCTGTAGGCCCAGTCACTAATACTACTTTTGCCCCCATCTCATGTGCTGCCTGTGCAATGCTGTAGCCCATTTTACCCGTGCTGAAATTGGTAATGGCACGTACAGGGTCTATCGCCTCGATAGTTGGCCCGGCGGTGATTAAAATACGTTTACCGGTGAGTATTTTGGGCTGCAGGCTGGCTTCCAGTTCTGCCAGTAAATCCTCAGGCTCCAGCATGCGTCCCAGGCCAATTTCACCACAGGCTTGTTCCCCGCTGTCGGGGCCTGCTATCACTACACCGTCTTGCCGCAAATGATAGATATTGCGCTGTGTTGCCGGGTTCTCCCACATTTGCTTATTCATGGCAGGTGCCACGATGAGTGGGCACTCTCTCGCCAGGCAGAGAGTTGATAGCAGGTCGTCTGCGGCACCATGCACAAGTTTGGAGATAAAGTCGGCACTAGCCGGTGCAATCAGTATTGCGTCGGCACCTCGCGACAGTTCGATATGCGGCATGCCATTGGCGATGCTGGAATCCCACATGCTGGTATAGACAGGCTTGCCGGATAGCGCCTGCATCGTCATGGGAGTAATGAATTGGCAGGCGGCTTCGGTCATCACCACTTGTACGTCAGTTCCCTGTTTGACGAGTCTGCGCACAAGCTCTGCTGCTTTATAAGCTGCAATGCCGCCAGTGATGCCAAGAACTATGTGTTTGATAGATGAAGTCATGTTAAATTTCCAACTAATTCGGTTATTTTAACCCAGCTAATGGATTCTCGGATTAAATACAAACCATACACTTGCTATTAGTAGATCACGGATTAAGACCTATGTGGCGTAAATTAAGAGTTGCAATTCTGCTGTTCGTATTGGCGACTGTAGCTCACCGAACATGGTTAGAAAGCCAGCATTTAGAATGGAAGAAAAGTCTCTACGTGGTGGTTTACCCTATCAATATGGATGGCAGTGATATTACGTCTCAGTATATTTCTACCCTGGATGCCGGCCAGTTTGAGGAAGCCGCCAACTATGCTGCTGAAGAAGCTACCCGATACGGGCTGGCATTAAGACGCCCATTTGAAATGCGACTGGCGCCTAAGGTGGACGCACTGCCACCACAGCCGAAAGAGCAGGCTAGCATGCTACAAACCGTGATGTGGAGCTTGAGTTTTCGTTGGTGGACATATAGAAACAGTCCACCCACAAGCGTTCCGCCAGATATCAAGTTATACCTTCTGTATTTCGATCCGGCTACACATCAGGTTTTGCCGCATTCAACAGCTCTCAGCAAAGGGCGTGTCGGCTTGGTCAATATCTTTGCTGACAAAAGCTACGCCAGGCAAAACAATGTCATTGTTACGCATGAACTACTGCATACGGTAGGTGCAACGGATAAATATGACCTCTCTAATAACCAGCCTGCATATCCGGCAGGCTTTGCCGAGCCTGAGAAATTGCCACGCTATCCGCAGGATTTTGCTGAACTCATGGGAGGGCGCATACCCTTGTCGGAGAGTAAAGCAGAAATTCCGAGGACTCTGGGGCAAACTCTCATTGGAGCCTTAACAGCAAGAGAAATCGGCTGGGTCAAAAATTGAATCCATAATAACAACGATAAAACCTGAGGGGGAGATATGGCGATTACTGATTGGCCGGAGCAAGAGCGCCCGCGTGAGAAGTTGCTGCAGCAAGGGGTAGCGGTGTTGTCTGATTCAGAATTGCTGGCGATTTTTTTGCGGGTAGGGGTAACCGGTAAAAGTGCGGTGGACTTGGCGCGCGATCTACTGACTACATTCGGTAGCCTCAATGGCATATTCTCTGCCAGCCAGCAAGAGATCAGCCAGGTACACGGCATGGGCACCAGTAAATTTGCACAGTTACAGGCCATTTTTGAAATGAGTCGCCGCGCATTAGCTGAAGAAATGCAGGTACGTGATGTGCTGAGTTCGCCTAAGCAAGTTAGGGATTACTTATGCCTGAAGCTAGGCGCACTTACGCGTGAAGTATTTATGGTGTTGTTTCTTGATGCGCAGAATCGGGTACTGGCACAGGAGGCGATGTTCGAAGGTACGCTCACCCAAACCAGCGTCTATCCCAGGGAGGTGGTCAAGCGTGCGCTGCATCACAATGCCGCATCCGTAATATTTGCGCATAATCACCCATCCGGAGTTGCACAGCAAAGCCGGGCGGATGAGATGCTGACGACTGCGTTAAAGCAGGCACTTGCGCTGGTGGACGTGCGAGTGCTGGATCACTTTATTGTGGCAGGAAATAATACCTTGTCGTTTGCAGAGCGGGGTCTGCTGTAGCCACAAGGCGGGTACTGACGGTGCTTTAATCTAACGCCCTTTGCCACTCAATGAGCCGCGATTAAAGTCCTTATCCCCCACCGGTATGCAGCGGCCCAGGCCAAAATGCCCGCCTTGTGTGCCCGGCGGGCAGACCTGGTTTTCTGGGTACTGTTTGGCGATTTCAGCGGCTTTTACGGCTTGTTTGGTATCGACGAATTCCCAGCGACCATTTGGATGCAGGATCACTTTGTCGCCGTTAGGTGTGGTGGTTTCTATGTCGCTACCCATATCTTGCGCCATCACCGGGGATAGCGTCATCAGGGTCAAGATGAGGCTTAAGCAAAGTCTGTTCATTCAGTATCTTTCTTTCAGGCTGCAGTTTTGGCGTGGATTTGAACCAAGCGCTTGAGCTCCGGTACGCATGAGCCGCATTCTGTGCCGCATTTTAGCTTTCTTTGCAGTGTGATGAGGTCAGCGCCACGGTTGATGGTGTCTATGATCTCATTTTCCGCTACATCCAGGCAATTGCAAACGATTTTTCCTCGGCTGGGCTGACCGCTAGGCGGCGCGCTTAGCGGTGCCAGTGCCCAACGTCGCAGGTCGTCAGTGAAGTGGCCGCGCGTCATGACTTCCTTGAGCCATTCAGAGGCTAAAGTCTCGCCTATCAAGCGGACCCCGATGACCTGGTTGTTTTCTATGAGGACGCGCTTACTGATACCGCGTTTGGCATCTTTATAGTTGAGCATGGGCACATCGTCCGTCATGAGCAGCATGGCATCAAGTCGCTCAATCAGTTCAGCGGGAGGGGCTTCAGCATGTGAGGCACGCAGGATAACGATGCCTGGATCTCGCCCAAACAAGCCGCAACTGGCGTAATCGAAGTTTTTGAGCAGGGTTTGGATCTCATGTAGCAGATCCAGATTTTGCCAACTGCGCATCACAGTCATACGCCATGGCAGCTCGACTTTTTCCAGCTTGATGGCTGCATGCTTGAGTTCGGGCTGCTTGGATGTCTTGTCAAAAGCCGATGGCATCAGCACATTGGCCCCCAAGCCGCTCATGTACTTGGCACCCCAGTGCATGGGGATATAGGTTTGCGCCGGCATGATTTCTTCAGATGGCTGCGCCCGTAATACCAGGCTACCGCGTTTATTGCTCACTTTTACCAGGTCGCCGGGCTTGATGGAGCGGCGGTTCATATCACCTTCATTCATGCTGATGATAGGCTCTTCTGCGTGATTAAACAGCTGTGCCACCGTACCGGTGCGGCTCATGCCGTGCCACTGGTCGCGCAGGCGCCCAGTGGTGAGGTGTAGCGGATGCCTGGCATCTGTTTTATCTGCGGTGGCTTTGTAGATGGTGTTGGCAAAGTGCGCTTTGCCGTCAGGTTTTTCAAATATGCCATCCGCATAAAGCCGTGCTTTGCCAGTGCTCACTCCTTCCGGAAACGGCCACTGCTGTGGGCCATGCTGGTCAAGTAGGGCATAACTCAAGCCGGTAATGTCCAAGTCACGGCCGCGTGTGGTTTCACGATGCTCGTTAAATACCTGTTCAGGATTGCTGTAAGCGAATAGCTTGCCGGCATCTGATTTGCTTTCCAGCAGGGCGGCCAGTTTGTGCGCGAACTGGACGGCAATCTGCCAGTCGGGGCGGGCTTCATCCGGCGCCTGCACTGCAGGCGTTACATGGGTAATGCGACGCTCGGAGTTGGTGACCGTCCCTTCCTTTTCGCCCCAGGTTGTGGCGGGCAGCAATACATCGGCAAAGGCATTGGTGTCGGTGTTATTGAATGCATCCTGCAATATCACCAGTTCGGCCTTGTTTAAAGCCTCATGCACAACTGTAAGGTCAGGCATGGAGTGTGCGGGATTGGTACAGGCAATCCATACTGCTTTGATGCTGCCCTCGCGCAATGCATCAAATAGCTCCACTGCAGTTTTACCTGGGGTTTCAGGTACGCTTTCTACGCCCCACAGTTTGGCTATTTCTGCCCGATGTTCCGGGTTGGCTAAATCGCGGTGTGCAGAACCCAGATTCGCCATGCCGCCCACCTCACGGCCACCCATGGCGTTGGGTTGGCCCGTCAATGAGAATGGCCCTGCGCCCAGCTTGCCGATCTGGCCGGTGGCCAGGTGCAGGTTGATCAATGCGGCATTTTTATCAGTGCCGCTGCTGGATTGGTTTAAGCCCTGGCAATACATGGAGAGTGACGGGCCGGCGCCAAACCATTTGGCAGCAGTCACGATGTCGGCTTCGCTGATGCCGCAGATGTCGGCCACCATTTTTGGCGTGTACTCACGTACGGTGTTCTTTAAGGCATCGAAGCCTTCGGTATGGGCCTCGATGTATGCCATATCCAGCAGGCCTTCCCACAGCATGACATGCAGCATGCCATTGAACAGCGCAACATCGGTGCCAGGCAGAATCGCTAGGTGCAAATCTGCTGCCTGCGCGGTATCGGTACGGCGCGGATCTACCACGATGATTTTCATGTCAGGGTTATTCGCCCTGGCATCTTCAATACGGCGATAGATGATGGGGTGGGCGTAGGCCGTATTTGAGCCAGCGATAAACAGGCATTTGGTGTGATCTATATCTTCATAACACGCTGGTGGCGCATCTGCGCCCAGCGTCACTTTATAGCCGGAGACAGCGGACGACATGCACAGTCGTGAGTTGGTATCGACGTTATTGGTACCAATCAGGCCCTTGGCCAGTTTGTTGAAAACGTAATAGTCCTCGGTCAGCAACTGGCCCGAGATATAGAACGCCACTGCATCCGGGCCATGCTCGCGGATGATGCTGGCGAAGCGCTCTGCGACGTAATCCAGCGATTCGTCCCAGCTAACTCTTCTACGTGGTTCGGCGCGATTCGGGCGCAACTCGGGATATTGCACGCGCGCATCCGGCTTGGCTGTGAGGTGCAACGTGGAACCTTTGGTGCACAGGCGACCAAAGTTGGCCGGGTGGTCGGGGTCACCACGCACGCCGATAATTTTGTCAGTGCCACTGACAGCATCAACTCCAGTTTGAATGATTACGCCGCAGCCGACACCGCAATAACAGCAGGTGGATTTAACTTCACGCATATTTGCAGTGATCGCGGCGTTGTCAGCGTCTTTGGAAAGCAAAATCAAATCTCCAGGTAAACCATATTGTCTTCAACTTTGACAGCAAAGCACGCAGTATGTCCTTCGTCCGGCTCTTCGGCATTGCCGTCTACCAGGCTGATCTTCCAGCTGTGTAGCGGGCAGGCGACTTTTTCGCCATACACAATGCCTTGGGACAGCGGGCCGCCTTTGTGCGGACACTTATCGTGCAAGGCGAATACATGGTCGTCTGCGGTACGAAATACGGCAATATCGCCCTTGCTGCTACGTACCACGCGTGAACCCAGCTTGGGGATATCTTCCAGGGGGGCGATTTTTGTCCAGTTACTCATGCTTTCTCCATCATTATTCAGGTACTTCTGTTATTCAAACACCACTAAAAACTGCAGTTTCCTTAGGAAACAACCAGCAGATAAATCAATAAAAAATTCACGATCAGCGAGAAAATGGCGATCCACTGCCATTTTACTAGCCTGGCCCTGACAATCAGCGGTGTGCGTTGCAGGGCCGAGATCGGTTTTAGTTCACCATGTTCCAAAGCCAATAACATTTCTTCGGCTGTCTCAAAGCGCGCTGCAGGGTCGCGTGCAACCGCTTTAAGGATGATGTTCTCCAGCCAGCTTGGGATCTCCGGCCTGTAGCGCGTTGGTGCCACAGGCTCCCCAAAGCGCGGGTGCTGGAAAGGCTCGATCTCGCCGTAAGGGTAGCGCCGGGTCAGCAGGTGATACAAGGTTACACCTGCTGCATAAATGTCGGTACTTGGGTTAGCGACGATACCTTCAAATAACTCTGGCGCCATAAAGCTCGGCGTGCCAGGGTTCTGCATGGCAACCGGTGTACTGGTGCTGGAGCTTAATGCAACGCCGAGATCCAGTATGCGCAAGTTCTGGTCTGTGCCTATATGGATGTTCGCCGGTTTGATGTCGCGGTGAATGATATTAAGTCTATGCAGTATACCCAGGCCGCGCATCAGGTCTGCCCCGATTTTTGCGGCGCCGTTGACGGTGAAATGATGGCCACTGGAAATACGTTGTTGCAGGGTTGCGCCTTCATGCCAGGTCATTACATAGTAGAGGTGATTGCGCTTTTCAAAGGAGAGCGGCAGCACTTGCGGGATATACTTGGATACCACGCGCTTGGCGAGCCACTCTTCATTCATCAGAGCCTGGCAGCTATCGACGTCATGGGCCAGTAAAGGCTGCAAGGTTTTCAGCACGAATTGCTGGCCGTTTTCCGTATTGCGCACTTTATAGATAATACTGGCACGCGACTCATGCAATACTTCATGCACTTCAAACAGGTCGATCCGCTCACCGGCTTTGAGCTTTTGTGGCACAGGCAGGCTTTTTGCGTCGGCCAGCGAGGCGTAGATCGAGTCCTCGCCAATTTCTTCGATACGTACGGCAAGTACTGTTGCATTGTCAGTGCCATCCAGCGCCATGGCCTGCTTGGTGAGCTGGTCACAAATCAGTTGCGGATTGGAGAACAAGCCCAATGCACTATGGATGGCCTGCTCACCCACGACATCCCAGACCCCATCGGTCATCAGCGCAAAAACATCCCCTGCCTTGATATCACCTTCCGCAAAGTCCACTGACAGGTGCTGATCCAGCCCGACCGCACGCTTGAGTACATGTCGCATATCCGGCCTGTCCCATACGTGGTCGGTAGTCAGCTGCTCCAGTTTGTTATCACGCAGGCGATAAACACGGGTATCACCAACATGGGCCAGATAATAGCGCTGGCCGCGCATCACCAGTAACGACAGCGTAGTGGCCATACCCGCCAGATCGCGGTTGGCTGCTGCCTGCGCCAGCACCCAGCGGTTGGCTGCTGTCAGGACCTTATCTAGTGCCGTGTGCGTCTGCCAGGTGTCGGGTGTGGCGTAATAGTCGGATAGCACGCTGCGCACCGTCATCTCAGCGGCTTCGCGGCCACCTGCATTGCCACTGACACCGTCAGCCACTGCCACCAATGCGCCCTTAGTGAGCAGGCGGTCATCGGTGGGCGTGACGATCCCCGCATAGTCTTCGTTACGGGCCCGCGGCCCGGTGACTGTGCTTTGCCCAACGATGATTTTTAAGGACATGGCTTTTGACGACACAGCGCTCTCTTGATTTTGAGGTGTCAGGGTTACACTTTAGCAGAGGTCATGGTGGCTGAGCCCCATGTGGTGCGCCAGCGGGTTTTGACACCCATCAATCCGATCATCGCCAATACTGCCAGGCCGGCAAATATCAATAGGCCCACCTGGTAACTGCCGGTGACCTGCTTGGAGTAGCCGAGGCTGGAAGCCAGATAGAAGCCGCCCACGCCACCTGCCATGCCAATCAGACCGGTCATTACTCCGATCTCTTTACGAAAGCGTTGTGGCACCAGCTGGAATACCGCGCCATTACCCATGCCCAGTGCCAGCATGGCAGCAACTACTACCGCCAGCCCAACGAATTGCTGTTTCAGGCCAAAGCTCAGTATCAGCAGGAAAAAGGCAGCCACTGCATACATCACGCTCAGGGTACGGATGCCGCCGATACGGTCGGCCAGGTTTCCGCCGAATGGGCGTACCAGTGAACCTGCAAACACGCAGGCTGCGGTGAAGTAACCTGCATGCACCGGCGATAAACCGTACTGATCATGGAAGTAAATGGTAAGCGAGGAGGCCATGCCGACAAAACCGCCGAAGGTCACGCTATAGAAAAACATGAACCACCATGCATCTTTATCCTTGAGCACGGCCAGGTATTGGCTGATAGATTTGCCTGCAGGTGCGTCAGGCGCATCCTTGGCGAAAATCATGTAAACCACCATGGCAAATGTGAGTGGGATCAGTGCCAGGCCGAACACGTTATTCCAGCCGTAGGCGATTGCCAAGCCAGGCGCAAACAAGGCGGCCAGCGCGGTGCCTGAGTTCCCGGCACCGGCAATCCCCAGGGCAGTTCCCTGATGCTCTGGCGGATACCAGCGTGAAGCCAGCGGCAGGGCGACAGCAAATGCCGCACCCGCTACGCCCAGAAACAAGCCCAGCAACAAAGTATGCTGGTAGGTGTGTACGCCGTGCAACCAGGCTACCAACAGCGCGGCGATGACAATGACCTGGCCAATCAGCCCGGCCATTTTTGGCTTGATCTGGTCAACCAATACGCCCATCACTATGCGCAACATAGCACCGGCCAGCACCGGTGTAGCGACCATGAGGCCTTTTTGCGCCGGTGATAACTGCAAGTCCGTGGAGATCTGCACCGCCAGTGGGCCCAGCAGCACCCACACCATAAAGCTCAGGTCGAAATATAGAAATGCCGAAAATAGCGTGGGCTTGTGGCCCGCCTGCCAGAAACTTTTTTGCATGATAACTCCTCAGGTGATGTTATTTTTATAGTAGGTATTTAGGCTAAATAACGGTGTCGCTGCTTCAATCCGTGATCGCCTTAAACTGCGATGATCTCGAATTGCTTGTGCTCGTTACGCTTTTGTACGCGCTCAGCCCAGGGGTCCACCGAACCTTGTAACGCATAGAGCAAGCGTTCATAGGCAGCCTTGCGGCCTTCGGCATCTTCCAGCACGCGCTTCTTCACATATTCCAGGCCGACACGCTCCAGCCAGTGTACGGTACGATCCAGGTAACGTGCTTCTTCGCGGTAGATCTGGATAAAGGCGCCTGAATATTCCAGTACTTCTTCTGCAGTTTTTACCTTGCACAGGAACTGCGCAGCCTCGGTCTTGATGCCGCCGTTGCCGCCTACGTACATTTCCCAGCCTGAATCCACGCCGATGATGCCTACGTCCTTGATGCCGGATTCGGCACAGTTACGTGGACAACCGGATACCGCAAACTTCACCTTGTGCGGTGCCCACATGTGGTCAAACGCTTTTTCGATATCAATGCCCATTTGCGTGGAGTCCTGCGTACCAAAACGGCAAAATTCAGAACCGACGCAGGTTTTCACGGTACGGATGCTCTTGCCGTAGGCATAGCCCGATGGCATGTCGAGATCCGCCCACATATCGATCAGGTCTTCCTTCTTTACCCCCAGCAAGTCGATACGCTGGCCGCCGGTCACTTTCACCATGGGCACGGCATACTTGTCGGCGACATCGGCGATTTTTCTTAATTGATCAGGCGTAGTGACGCCGCCGTACATACGCGGAATCACTGAATAGGTGCCGTCTTTCTGGATATTGGCGTGCACACGTTCATTAATGAAACGTGATTGCGGGTCGTCCACTGCCTCATGCGGCCAGGTGGAGAGCAGGTAATAATTCAGTGCCGGCCTGCAAGTGGCACAGCCGTTAGGGGTACGCCATGCCATGCCTTTCATGGCATCCGGGATGTTCAGGTATTTGTTATCACGGATGAGCTGGCGTACTTCTTCATGATTTCTGTCGGTACAGCCGCATACCACCTTGCTGCTGGAAGGCGCGGCATAGCCACCACCCAGAGTTGAAGCCAGTATCTGCTCAACCAGTCCGGTGCAGGAGCCGCAACTGGAGGCTGCTTTGGTTTGTTTTTTCACGTCCTCAATTGTGAACAGGCCTTTTTCCTTAATCGCCTTCACGATAGTGCCCTTGCATACACCATTGCAGCCGCAGACTTCCATTGCATCTGTCATCGCGGCTGCTTTGTCCTGGCCCTGGTGGCCGGTATTGCCCAAACTATCCTGGCCGAACATGAGGTTGTCGCGAATCTCATGAATCAGCTTGCCGTCGCGCAGCATCTGGAAATACCAGGCGCCATCTGCCGTATCACCATAGAGCACGCTGCCGATGATTTTGTCATCTTTAATTACCAGCTTCTTGTAAACGCCGCCAACTGCATCGTGCAAAACTATTTCCTCAGTATCGTCCCCACCCGAGAAATCGCCGGCCGAGAACAGGTCTATGCCGGTGACTTTGAGTTTGGTCGAAGTCACGGAGCCTTTGTACAGGCCGATACCAAAGTTTGCCAGGTGTGTGGCACACACCTTGGCCATTTCAAATAAGGGGGCTACCAGGCCGTAAGAGATGCCTCTGTGCGCTACGCATTCGCCTACTGCGTAAATGCGCGGGTCGTAGGTCTGCATGGTGTCATTGACCACGATGCCGCGATTGCAGTGGATACCGGCAGACTCTGCCAGTGCGTAGTTGGGACGTATGCCGACTGCCATCACTACCAGGTCGGCAGGCAACTCGCTGCCGTCAGTAAACTGTATGGCCTTGACGCGGCCATTTTCACCGATCAGTTGCTTGGTGTCTTTATTAAGCAGGAAGCTCAGCCCTTTTGCCTCCAGCGACTTTTGCAGCATCTTGCCTGCAGTCTTGTCGAGCTGGCGTTCAAGCAACCAGTCATTTTTATGTATAACGGTGACTTCCATGCCCTGAATCTTGAGGCCATTGGCCGCTTCCAGGCCAAGCAGGCCGCCACCGATCACCACGGCATGCTTGTGTGTCTTGGCAGCCTCTATCATGTCGTTGGTATCTTTGATATCGCGGTAACCCAGCACGCCTTGCAGGTCGCTACCGGGGATAGGCAGCATGAATGGTTTGGAGCCGGTGGCCAGCAACAGGCGGTCATATTCAGCACTGCTGCCATCTTCCGCATATACCACACGGTTTTTGCGGTCTATCTTGTTGATGCGCGCGCTGGTGCGCAGCGTGATGTTGTGCTCGGCATACCATTCACGGGTGTTGAGGATGATATCGTCTATGGTCTGCTCGTTTGCCAATACTGGCGAGAGCATGATGCGATTGTAATTGGGGTAGGGCTCGTCGCCGAACACGGTGATATCGTATAAATCGGGTGCCATTTTGAGCAGCTCTTCCACCGCCCGCATACCCGCCATACCATTACCAACGACAACCAGTTTCATTTTTTGCATGGTGTTTCTCCTCCAGCCTTACTTTAATAAGTACATCTGCTCAATCCATCGCTGCTTAACTTCAAGCAGCGATTGCTACTGCATCGGCAACTGCATTTTGTAAATTCATGCTCTGTGCCAAACGCACAACATCGCCCACCACAATAATGGCGGGACTAGTCAAACCTTCCTGTTGTATTGCCATCGGCAGCATGCCGAGTGTGCTGATCACCTGCCGTTGCTGTGGCAGAGTGCCGTGCTGTATCGCCGCGACAGGCATGTCTGCCGAGATGCCTGCACTGATCAGGTCCGATACGATAGTGGCCAGGTGTTTCATGCCCATGTAGATCACCAGCGTGGTGCCGCTTTGGGCCAGGGCTTTCCAGTCAGGGCTGGAACCTTCCTGCGTATGCCCGGTAATAAAGGTCACGCCATGCGCATATTCTCTATGGGTAACGGGAATGCCTATGCTGGCTGGTGCGGCCATGCCGCTGCTAATGCCTGGGATGACATCTACCCAAATGCCGGCGCTACGCAGTGCCAGCATTTCTTCACCACCACGTCCGAACATAAAGGGATCGCCACCCTTTAAGCGCACGACGGTTTGGCCTTGTTCGGCAAGTGCCACCATCATACGGTTGATAAAATGTTGTGGGGTAGATTTACAGCCACCGCGCTTGCCCACTTCAATCACGCGCGCTTGAGGGGCATGTTGCAGGAGCTCACGATTGACCAGGTCATCCAGCAAAATCACGTCTGCTGACTGCAACGCCTTAACTGCCTTGAGCGTAATCAGCTCGGCATCGCCGGGGCCTGCGCCTATCAAAAAAACTTTACCTGCCATAACACTGTCCGCCACAAAATGGTGCTGATTATTAAAACTTCATCTTAAAAGCAAGGTTCATACCTCAGCTTTAAATATCAATAAAATCATTCGCATGTGGAAAATAAAATCATCCGAATGTACTTCTTGTGCATTTTTATAGTGCGCATGCACCAGTGTAAAAATCTTACTGGTGCATGCGGAGTTACTTCTGCGTCGCTGTAATTTAGAAGGTATACATCGCTGTCAGCCACAACTTTTCGGTATCGCGGATACGTCCGGCGCCGGTAGCGATGGCGCTGGCGCGATACTGGTCATCTTCTGAATATTTACCGTATTCAATTTTGGTCATGATGTTTTTGCTGTAGTTATAGGTGACTGCGGCATTCCATTCCTTACCGTATCGGTCGCCCTTGCCACCGCCAACCTGGTTGAAATCTTCATCAGAGTTGAAAACGTGGTAATCGGTATAGAACAGGAAGTCGCCGTACTTATAGGTGGCGGTAACAAAGTTATCCTTGATACCTTCTTTTGGGGTGGTGAGAAATTTATCTACCCAGCCCTGGAACAAGTGGTTAGTACCAAATGGTGTCTGGAATGCGTATTTCCCATCGTTACTGGAAAGCGTTTCGTGGTCTGCACGGATGGAGAAGTTGTCGATGCCGACACCGCCGCCCAATTTGTAGTAATGTGCATCAATACGGTCGTCGCCACCCGAGTAGTCTGTTTGCTTAGCGTACTCAGCTGTGTACAGCGCTCTCAGGTTAGGGTTGAAAGGATGTATGCCATCCAGGCGTAGGCCGAAAGTCTTGTTGGATTGATTAGCGAGCGCGTTGGTAGTGCCTGCTGGAGCATTCAGGGCTGCAGGGCCAAACCAGCCGTTGCCAAAACCAAGGTCAGCAAAATTGGAGAGATAACCATAGCCCACCAGGGATTCGGTAGGAGAAATGCGGTATTTCAAGTTAGCAATATCCAGGTCGCCGCCGCGTTGTTTGGTGGTGATCTGCGTGACTTCCTCAAAGTGGGCGAGGAATACTTCAGTATCCGGGATGCTCTTGTTGAGTACGGATACGCCATCAAATACCTGCATGACCTGACGGAAACCAATGTCGCCAATAAAGCGCACATTATCTAAATTAAGCTGTTGGCGGCCCAGGCGGAATTTTGTGTTTTTGATGCCGGTCCAGTCGATGTAAGCCTGGTTGACGTCGAAAAAGTTAGGGTCAACGATAAATGGATACTCTTCGCGGCCGGTTTCGTTCAAGTTATTTTTGCGGTCGTTATAGTTATCCACCAGCTTGGTCACGCCTATCAGCTGTACACCAAAGCTGAAGTTGTGAAAAGGAGCGGTCTGCCAGCCTACCAGGCTGCGTAATGTCAGGCCTTCAGCGTCTTTTAAAGGCACGGCAGTTTTCGGTGCCTGGCCATTGCCATCCTGATCTACGTGCTCATAACGAAGGCGGAAGCTGCTCAGGTTTTTGCCGCCTTTGATGGCATCCATGAAAGTATATTCAGGCAGTACTTCCGGTTCTTCAGCCTGCGCTACTGACGCCATGGCAGAAACGCCTAATAATGCGGCGAGATAAACTTGACGCAGGTTGAATCTCATATTAACTTGCATTGTGTTGCTCCTTTTTTCGCGAGAATGGGTGACTAGTGCACTAGTGTTTACAGCATTGGTGTACGAGGCCTGTCCTTGCCGACAGGCCTTTTTATTTACAACACTTACTAATTGCTGCGGCATTAAGCGGCCTTCGCATGGCGTTCGTAGAGGAAGCGCAGAACTTCCGCACGCAAGTGGTTGTAGCTGGCGTCTTCTGCCAACTCCAGCCTTTTTCTTGGGCGCGCAAGTTCTACATCCAGAATTTCGCCTATGCCTGCTGCCGGGCCGTTGGTCATCATCACGATGCGGTCTGACAGTAAAACTGCTTCATCGACATCGTGGGTCACCATCACTGCAGTTGCGCCGGATTTGGCCATAATACCCATCAGTTCATCCTGCAGGTTGGCGCGGGTGAGTGCATCCAGCGCACCAAACGGTTCATCCAGCAGTAATACTTTTGGTTCCATTGCCAGCGCACGGGCAATGCCGACGCGCTGTTTCATGCCGCCGGAAATTTCACCGGGGCGTTTATCTACAGCATGAGATAAGCCCACCAACTCCATCGCAGCTTTGGTACGTGCCAGTAGTTGCGTTTTGCTTTCGGTTTTGCCAAATACGCGCTCAACCGCAAGGTACACATTTTCTGAACAGGTCAGCCAGGGTAGCAATGAGTGGTTCTGGAACACCACTGCGCGCTCAGGGCCTGGGCCTGCAATTTCACGACCGGCACAGAACAGCAGGCCATCAGTGGGGGCTAGCAAGCCTGCAATCAGGTTGAGCACAGTCGACTTGCCGCAACCCGAGTGACCGATGATGGAGATGAATTCGCCTTCGCGGATGCTGAGGTTGATGTCACGCAACGCTTCAAATGTCCCTTTTTTGGTAACGAAGGACATGTTGACGTTTTCAAGCTGTACGTATCTTTCCTGGATATTCTTTTCCATGATGGTTCCTATTCGTAGCTGAAGCGGTTGGCGATGGACAGCAGCGCTTGTTCAAGTAACAAACCGACGATACCCACTACAAAAATTGCGATGATGATGTGTTCCACATTCAGGTTGTTCCACTCATCCCACACCCAGAAGCCGATCCCCACACCGCCGGTCAACATTTCTGCCGCCACGATCACCAGCCAGGCCACCCCGATGGAGAGGCGCACACCTGTCATCATGTAAGGCAGTACGTAGGGGAACAGGATTTTCGTGAAAATCTTCCATTCGGACAGGTTAAGTACACGTGCCACGTTCATGTAGTCTTGCGGCACCTTGCTTACGCCCACTGCTGTGTTGATGATCATCGGCCAGATGGCGGAGATGAAAATCACCCAGATTGCGGCAGGGTTGGCAGCCTTGAATACCAGCAAACCGATAGGCAGCCAGGCCAGTGGTGAAACCGGGCGTAGCATGCTGATTACCGGCGCCGCCATGCGTGACATGAACTGGAAGCGCCCGATAATGAAGCCCAGCGGAATACCGACCAGTGCAGCCAAACCAAAGCCCAGTGCCACGCGCTCAAGCGAGAACAGAATGTTCCAGCCTATGCCCTGGTCATTCGGCCCGTTCACATAGAACGGGTCACTGAACAATGTCACTGCCGAGTGCCAGGTAGATAGCGGGCCTGGCAGGTTGGGCGATTGATGCGAGATCAATGTCCATACCGATAACATCAACAGCAGTCCGAACATGGGTGGTAAAAACCACTCAAAAAATGCACGTGATTGCTGCGCCAGTTTCCGGCTCGGATTGCCCGGTTTCTTTGCTGCTGGCTCCTTGGCCTTGTCGGCAACTTCAGCCTTTGCTGCTGGTGGAGTAGCGATAACGGTGTTTTCGCTACTCATGATCGCCTGCAGGTTTTCTTTTCTGATGCTGACTACACTCATAATGGTTTCCTTTGAGAGTTTTTAGTCTGTATGGATAACAACTAAGCCTTAACCTTAAAGCTCGCAGCGTAAGCCTTAGGATCTTTACCATCCCACACCACGCCGTCCATCAGTTTGCTGGAGCGCATCGGGTCTTTCGGTACGCTGATGCCAAGCTGGGTGGCAGCTTCGGTATAGAGGTCGATCTGGTTGACCTTTTTCGCAACAGCCAGGTAATCAGGATCTGACTTGAGCAGGCCCCAACGTTTGTGCTGGGTAAGGAACCACATGCCGTCAGACAGGTAGGGGTAGTTCACCTTGCCGTCGTTGAAGAACTTCATGTAGTTAGGGTCTTCCCATTTCTTGCCGATACCGTTGTCGTAGTGGCCTAGGAAACGACCTTCGATGACTTCTTCCGGAGCGTTGACGTACGATTTTCCGGCAATCAGCTTGGCCACCTTGGGGCGGTTGGCGGTCGCATCGATAAAGCGGCATGCATCCAGGATAGCCATAATCATGGCGCGTGCTGTGTTGGGGTTTTTAGCCACAAAGTCGGCAGTAGTGCCCAATACTTTTTCCGGATGGTCTACCCAGATATCCTGGGTGGTCGCTACGGTAAAGCCTACCTTGTCGAAAATCGCACGTGCATTCCATGGTTCGCCTACGCAGTAGCCGTCCATATTGCCGATACGCATATTGGCAACCATTTGTGGTGGTGGCACCACGATGGTTTTAACGTCTTTGATCGGGTTGATGCCATTGGCAGCCAACCAGTAGTACAGCCACATGGCATGGGTGCCGGTAGGGAAGGTCTGCGCGAAGGTGTAGTCGCGGTTTTCATTATCAAGCAGGCGCTTCAAAGTGGCGCCACTGGTAACGCCCTTGTCCTTAAGCTGGTTGGCGAGTGTGATGCCCTGGCCGTTGTTGTTCAGGGTCATCAATATGGACATGTCTTTTTGTTGACCGCCAATACCAAGCTGTACGCCATAAATCAGGCCATAAAGTACGTGGGCCGCATGCAGCTCGCCATTGACGACCTTGTCGCGTACACCCGCCCATGAGGCTTCCTTGGAAGGGGTAATCTTGATGCCGTACTTCTTGTCGAAGCCCATTTCTGCAGCAACTACAATAGGGGCGCAGTCGGTCAGTGGGATGAAGCCAATTTTTACTTCGGTGATTTCAGGAGCGTCTGTACCTGCAGCCCAGGCGCTGTTGCGGATTTTTTCTGGAACCATGCCCAGTAAGGCTGAGGCGCCCATTACACTGGCGCCTGCACGAAAAAAGTTGCGGCGGCCATTGTCTACAGTGCTGGCTGGCTTTTTATCATCAATGCTCATTTATTTCTCCTGACAAGAGTTAACTGCGCTAAAAAATTACTAAAAATAAACTGTTGAAAACGATTACTTGCGTTGCAAAAAAACAAATAAAAAAG
>Ga0208125_100444_pt1 | contig 24453 bp, 20 predicted proteins | sample LakWasM128_HOW14_2_FD_183938 | JGI IMG/M metagenome (GOLD analysis project Ga0208125, IMG submission 183938) | Freshwater sediment methanotrophic microbial communities from Lake Washington under simulated oxygen tension - Sediment Metagenome... | ecosystem: Environmental > Aquatic > Freshwater >...
TGCTTTGGATGCTTGGTGTTGTGCCGTCCGGATCACTGTCTGCCGTTAATGGGTTGAGGGTGATGGCGCTGCCGTCTTCACTCATGTTGTAGGTGTCGGTCACGGCAATCGGTGCGTCGTTGACTGGGGTCACCGTAATCGGTGTTGTAGCCACAGGTGAAACCGCACCTTGATTGTCTGTTACCGTAAACGGAATATTAACAGTGCCATTGAAGTTTGATGTTGGTTGGAAAACCAAGCTAGAAGCCTCAACTGGTGTGAGAGAGGCTCCGGCAACTACAGGAGTACCATCAGCTTTAGCCAGCACACCTTGGCTGGCTGGCGGTAAAGTTGCGACAGACACTGAGACAACGGTACCATCTGGGTCTGTGCCCGACAAATTAACAGCAATGTCGCCACCATCTTCAGCACCTGTCACTGGCGTAACCACGCCTACTGGCGATGCGTTTGGCGTGATAGGTGTACCTAAATTATTGAGTCCAAATCTATCATCATCTCGAGCCGCAGCTAGATCGTCCGTTACTCTGCCATCAGTGTCGTATTCATAAGCAAATTTAAAATTATTTAGGTCATCGTTAATTCTTAGTAAATTAACGAAGTCAAAACCGTGAATGGTGAACGTACCATTACCCGCGGCAGTTTCTTCTAATACATCATTAATGTCTTGACCACCTTCGATGGCTTTAATCACTGTGTCAATGGTAGCAACATTCACGGCGCTATCTAAGGCATCAGGTGCAATCAAATTAGTTAAATCAGGCGTAAAGGCGACCAATTGCTCGGCAGCAATATGTATCACACGGCCATTAGACAGCTCTAAATCGACAAACACGCCCTTCCCTGTTTGTATCGTATCGCTAGACTGTATTTGATCACCTAAATGCAGATCACGTTTCGCACCATTATCTGAAAGTGCTACTGCTGTGCCTGTCATTGCTACGATTTTGCCGATGATTGCCATGATTACGTCCTAAATTAAATCTGAATAAAGGTTAGTTTTAGTCTTGCTTACTTTTTCTACCCTTGCATTAAACACGCTTTTCCACTACAAATATATTGTACTAATGGCCAATAACAATGAAGCAAAAATACTTATTATTAAAGTCTGGAATATAGAAAAGCCACGCAAATACCATCTTCATTAAAAGATGTTGCCATTACCAATAACGCCATAATTCAGTGTATCTTGATGCTTATGATCAAATATTTACACATTAACCACCTCATATAGATAGCCATGGAGCGTTAGTTATCTCGGGTTTTATTAAAAATTCAACTTTATTTAATCGGCCGATCAACTTTATTGCATTGATTGTATTGGTATTTTTTTGCGTTACTGGCATTTATGCAGCCAGTTGCGACTTCAATAAACTTAGCAGCTTAGCCAAACAAAGATATGGCGATGAGGCTTATCAAGACGTAGTAGAGCTCCAACAATTAATCAATCAATTAAAAAATGCTACTGAAGCAGATAAACTCAAGCAGATAAACGATTTCTTTAACCGAAAAATTAACTACGCTGAAGACATAGACTTGTGGAGAAAGTCAGACTATTGGGAAACGCCTTTAGAAGCGATTGGTCGTCAGGCTGGTGATTGTGAAGATTACAGCATCGCCAAATATGCATTTTTGAAAATATTAAATGTACCTAATGACAAGCTAAGACTCACCTACGTCCGTGCTGAGTTAAACTTTGATGGCATCAGAACAGTAAGAGCGCACATGGTGCTGAGCTACTACCTCACGCCACAATCCACCCCGCTCATTTTAGATAGTTTGAAACCTGAAATCTTGCCTGCATCCAGCAGAAAAGATTTAACGCCAATTTTTAGTTTTAACGACAAGGGTATTTGGGTAGGCTCAAGTAGCAAACCCAAAGGCGAAGCAACCTCTCACCTCTCTAAATGGCTGGATGTGTTGACACGCATGCAAGCTGATGGAATAGAATAATCAAAAGCAAGGAAATTGAAATGTCACTCATAAAACAACTTTGGTTAGCAATCATATTTACACTCATACTCGCCACTGGCGGAAGTTTTGCATTAAGCACGCTATCGAGTAAAAACTATTTAGAAGAGCAATTGCAGCTCAAGAATCTCGATAACGTCACGACTCTGGCACTCTCTATATCGCAAATGCAAAAAGACCCAACGGCTATAGATTTGCTTATTTCTGCGCAATTTGATTCTGGTCATTATCGCTATATTGGCTTGTTTGACCCTAGTGGAAAAATGATCAGCGAACGTGTGAATGTAAGCAGCAAAACGAAAGCGCCCGCATGGTTTACTAAGTTGATTCCGATTAAAGCGCAAGCAGGCGTTGCCGAGGTGCAAGATGGCTGGAAGCAATTTGGTTCAATTACCTTAGAAAGTGATTCAAATTTTGCTTACGACAAACTTTGGAGCTCCACCATACAGATCGCGCTTTGGGCGTCGCTCATAGGCTTACTTGCCTGTTATGGCGGAGGTAAGATTTTAGAGAGAATATTAAGTCCTTTAGGTGATGTTGTGAATCAAGCCAAGGCAATTGGCGAGAATCGTTTTATCAGTATCTCGGAACCAAAAACCACCGAATTCAAAGCGGTTGTCAATGCGATGAATAGTCTATCAAATCGTATCAAAAATACCGTTACGGAAGAATCATCTCGTTTGGAAGAGTTACGTTATCAGGCCAACTTTGACCCCATTACTGGGTTAATGAATTTTGACTACTTTATTCGCCGGGTCAATGCCAGCATTAGCCATGAAGAAACTTTTAGCACAGGTGTTTTGATCGTGACAAGACTGGCTAATTTAGCACTGATTGATCAGACACTTGGTCATCAAGAAACCAATAACCTGTTAAAGAAAATCGGTGATGCTTTAGATAACGAATGTAAGAACCACCCGCACCTGTATGCCGCTCGCCTGACCGGTACTGATTTTGGCATATTCTGCACTCGCCCATTAGATACAGATACGCTAGGCCTGCAAATAAAAGAGTTGTTAATCAATGTAAGCCAAACCATACAGGAGTCTTTAAGGGCTAACTTCTTGACTGTGGCGATTAATGTCACAAAATCAGATACAGCAGAGAATCTTGTTTCCATCTTAGAGGCAGCAGAAAAATTCATCTCGTTTGTTGATAGCGTCGTTGACAAAGTGAATATTCAACACAGAAATACGCTGCATGTGATTAATCATAACGACCTCGCACAATATCGCAATGATGATCAAGAAAAATGGCAAAAATTGCTCACATCAGCACTAGATAATAGGAGAATCAAGCTTGAGCCTTATCCAGTCATCAATCAAAATGGTCAGTTAATTCACAACGAAAGCCCCGTTCGACTACAGCTAGAGCCAAATGGCAAATGGTATTGTGCGGGCGAGTTTATTACTTGGGCAACGCAACTTAATTTAATGAGCCGGGTAGATGAGTTAGTCTTAGAAACTGCACTAGGAAGACTAGCTACAGGTACCGAATCTATAGGTCTGAATATTTCAGCAAGTGCTATTTGTAACCCTGAATTTATTGAAAAAGCCTGCAAGCTGATAAAACTCAATATGAGCGTTGCAAGTCGCCTATATTTTGAAGTTCCAGAAAAAAGCGCTTTTGAATACTCTGCTGAATTCCGTCATTTTTGCAACCAGATAAAACCTCTAGGCTGCAAAGTTGGCATAGAGCACGTAGGCACCCATATTTCTCGCCTTGGTGAGCTACATGACGTAGGCTTAGACTACATCAAAATCGATGTCTCAATCATCAAAGATATTAATACGAATGAAGACAACAAAACACTATTAAGAGGCTTATGTATGATCGCCCACTCTATTGGCGTGATGGCAATTGCCGAGGGCGTGAAAACCGTTGATGAGCAGGCAACATTAAAACAAATCGGTATTGATGGCATGACAGGGCCAGGTATTCAAACGACTTAAAGCATCAAGTCAAAAAATATTGAAACATATTAATTCGCACAGCCCTGTGCGAATTAACCTAACTACCTAAGCTTAATGTTTGTAATTGCCGTTAAGCATCAACGCTAACTGCAGCCTATCTTTAGCGCCTAAACGCTCAAAAGTAGATGCTAAATGCGCCTTCACTGTGCGCTCAGTGATGCTCAAAACTCTAGCAATCTCTTTGTTGCTAGATCCTTTTGCCGCTTCTAGCGCTACTTCTTTTTCACGTTTTGTCAGCTTACCCAACAAGGCATCGACTTGCTCGGGCCGATTAGTCACCAACTTTGTAGAAGTTTCTATTAAAGCCTGAAGAATATCCTGCCCCACCCACAAACCGCCATGACTTACAACCGCTCTAACTTCTTTAAGCACGTCATGCGCAATATGAGCATGGCAATAGCCCATCGCACCTAGCTTTAGAGCGTGGATAGACTCGGCATGATTGGGCACATTGGCCAGCACCACAATCTTTGCACCTTGATGGTTTTTCATAATAGCCGCAATAGTATTTTCCATCCATTGCTGACGATCTTCATTCATGTGCAACCAAAAGATACAAGCTTCGGAGGATTTGCTGTCAGTGCTCCCGCGCTCAAAAACTTCTGGCACAATGTCTGCTAATGTAGATTTAGGAAACGCTTTAGTCCAACTGTCTATAGCTACAGGTAATTTAGTAATGAAAATATCCTGCATTTATCTCTCACTAAATGCGTATGATTTTGCCTTTAATACTGGCTTAAGCAAGTATGAAAGTACCGTTTTCTTACCAGTCATAATGTCTACCTGAGCCACCATACCGGGGATAATCGGCAAACCTTTGCCTAAGCTGGATTTCAAAGTACGCACTCTCACTACGTAATAAGCATTGCCTTTTTCATCGACAATCGAGTTAGCTGAAATGCCTTCTACTTTGGCATCAAGCGCACCATAAATACTGTAATCATAAGCAGTTAGCTTAACCACCGCAGGCTGCTCTAATCGAATAAACGCAATGTCCTTGATTTGAATTTTTGTTTCTAAGACTAGCGCTTCGTCTGTTGGCACTACTTCTAGTACTTCTTTACCTGGCTGTATTACACCACCAACCGTGTTGTAAAATAAGCGACTGACTTTGCCGTTAACAGGTGATTTCAAGACGGCTTGATTCACTTTATCTGTTAGTCCTACACTAGTTTCAGTAATGCTATTCAGACGTGCCGTGATGTCATTCAGCTCAGTGCGCACCTTGCTTTTAAAGGTTTGTTCAACCTCCGTCACCTTACGCCTTGCCTCGCCTATTGAAGATTGAATCCGGCTAATTTGTGCACGCGCTTGATCAATATCGCCTTTAGCTTTGGTCGACTCTCTTTCTAATTTAAGTATATCGATTTCAGAAACAGCACCGCTTGCTAATAAAGGTTTATTCGCAGCCAGCTCTTTAGTTGCAGATTCATAATTTTTTTCTGCGACTTCTTTGCGATATTGGACTTCGATTAACTCTTTCTCTCTTTGATCCATTTGATCGCGCGCAATGCTGATGGAAGACTGCAACTCTTCTTTACTAGAAATATACAAAGCATATTCTTGATCATAAGTTTGCGGGGCATTCTGCTGCACCTGTTTTGGTGGGTTAAATGCAATGCCTTCAGCTAAGGCAGTAAGCCTTGACTGCTTTGCCAACAGTGCTAAATATTGTGTTTGATTTTCTCTTAAGGATGAAACCGCCCGCGTTTCATCAATACGAATAAGTGGCGTACCTACTTTAACGGCTTGTCCTTCAGTCACCAATATTTCAGAAACGATACCGCCATCCAAAGACTGAATTACTTGCACTTGTTTAGAAGGAATCACTCGACCTTCGCCGCGCGTGACTTCATCTACTTTTGCAAAAAATGCCCAAATGATTAATACCGCTAAAGCCGCAGCAATGCTGTAAAGCAGCACCTTTGCTCTTAGTGGCGTTTGCTCCAAAATCGCTAAATCTGCTTCGTCATCCCAATGCAAATCTTCCCTAGTTTCAGTAGGCGCCATTTTATCTAACAGGTGATAAATAGGCTTGGTGAGCCATACTTGTTTTTTAAAAATCTCGTTTAATTTGCCGATTCTTTTAAATAAATTTTCACTCATAGTGCTTTACCTACTTTGCCGCTACGTAACGCTTCAGTAACTTGTTCTTTAGGACCATCTGCCACAATTCGACCAGAATCAATCACAATAATACGACCGACCAAATCATATAAAGCTGAACGATGAGAAATGAGCACCAATGTTTTATTCTTTGTAGCTTCCACTAAGCGGCGCTTAATAGCATCTTCACCCGAATGATCCATCGCACTAGTTGGCTCATCTAATAATAGAATTGCAGGATTACCAATCATCGCCCTAGCGATACCAACGCCTTGGCGCTGCCCGCCAGATAAGGTTTCACCACGCTCACCAATCGGCATATCAAAACCTTTAGGGTGCGCATTAACAAACTCATCAATGCCACCAACATGTGCTGCCGCAAGCACCGCAGCATCATCGACGTGTTGCGCTGAAATAGTTAAATTGTCGCGCATCGTGCCGTAAAACAAATGTGTATCCTGCTGCACATAACCCACACAGCGCCTCAATTCAGCCGGATCAATTTGGCGGGCATCAATGCCGTCCACCAAAATCGCACCAGCTGTGGGTTGATATAAACCGAGCATCAATTTATGTATGGTTGATTTACCAGAACCCATGCGACCTAACAAAGCCACATGCTCACCCGCTTTAATTTTGAACGAGACTTTAGTCAGCGCATCTTGCTCGCTGCCTGGGTAACTAAAGCTCACTTCCCTGAATTCAATATTGCCAGTAAAAGCTGGGCGCGATAGAAACTTAGCATCCAATGGTCGCTCTACCGGACGCTTCATAATCTCATCTAATGAAGACAGCGCTGTTGCAGCATTATGATATTGCGTTAACAAACCAGCTGTTTGTGCAATGGGCACTAGCGCACGAGAAGCCAACATAGTGCAAGCAATCAAGCCCCCCATCGTTAAATCACCATTCACTACCAAATATACACCTAGCACGACAAGGGTAATGTTAATCAACTGCTGAATCGTGCTTGCACCATTATTAATAGATGAAGATAGCAATCTTAATTTGCTAGACACTTCAGTAAGGAAATGCGCACTGCTTTCCCACTTGCGCTGCATTTGACCTTCAATACCTAAAGCTTTAACCGTTTCTAGGCTCACCAAGCTTTCAATCAATGTAGCGTTTCTAATGGCACTCGCACGATACATAGTTTCAGAAAGTTCATGCATTTTAGTTTGCACGCTAAATGAATATACTAAAATCAAAACTGCTCCCAAAATCACGGGAATAACCATATATGGAGAAATCCAAGCCATCACCACAATAAAAATTAGGCCAAACGGAATATCAATCAGCGTTGTAATTGTGGCAGATGTGATGAAATCACGAACAGTTTCAAACGAGCGTAAATTCGATGCGAAAGAGCCTACTGAGTTAGGTCTTTGCTCAAGACGTATGCCTAACACTTGCTCCATGATGCGTGCGGTAAGCTTCACATCCACACGCGTACTCGCCCAATCAAGGAAATAACCACGCAAGGTTCTGAGAATTAAATCACCAATAATCATCAGCGAAATACCAATCGCCATCACCCATAAAGTCTCAACCGCGCGATTCGGCACCACACGGTCATACACATTCATCGTGAATAGTGGCATCGCCAAAGCGAACATATTCACCACAAAAGCAGCCACCATAATGTCGCGGTAAATTCGGCTATTCTCTGCCAACGTACCCCAAAACCAATGACGCAATCTGACCTTGCCAACGATAGGTGCACGTTGATCAAACGCATATTTAGCTTTTGCAACAATGTAATAACCCGAACAACGTACTTCTAACTCATTAATAGCAATCGATATTTCCGCATCACCCAGTTCAGGAAAAATCACATGGGCTTTATTCTCATTGAAATCCAGCTTGGTCAAAACGCAAGCTTCTTCATCTTTTAATAATAAAATCGCAGGCAAAAATTCTGAACGAATTTTATCAAGCGGTTTTTTTAACATGGTGACAGCTAAGTTAACACGCTCAGCTGAACGCTTAACCAGCGCGGGTGTCATTTTACCGTCACGTAACGGTAGCCCTGAAATTAAAGCATCTTTGGAGGTGGCAACATTTTGAATACGACAAATAAGTACTAGGCTATCTAACAAGGTATCTACAACACCTGTATTTTCACCCTTAGCATTTTCTATTTGAGTTAAATTCTCAGCACTCATGTTTTTCCCTGTTAATCATCACGCCCAAGAACTGATTGTACTACTTGTTCTGTTAATCAGATTTTTTCAAAAAATCGTATCACGTAAAGCGAACAGCAAGTTTAATGCCAAACAAGCTCAAGCTGTATAAAAATGAGTAGCAATAACAATTTTGTTGATGAGAATTTACATAGATTTACATATATTAAGCCACTCATAGCTCATATTATCCATATTAAAAATATGTATCATGAACAGAATATAACGCAGTAGCCAAAGATTAAATCTCGGGTTTAAGATGTTTTTACGGGCTAATTTTGGAGTTTTATTGCAAAGGTAAATTCAATCAATCACTAATCATGAATTTTTATGAGATTTTTGGAGGCGCGAACCAGAGTCGAACTGGTCTAAACGGCTTTGCAGGCCGCGGCATAACCGCTTTGCTATCGCGCCTTTTATGTGAGAACTATTTTAACAATAATTCTACATTAAAAGCTGAAACTAAAACGGCGAAAGCTTATTAGCATTCGCCGTTTTATATACTACTACCAAATTCGTGGAGCGGGAAACGAGACTCGAACTCGCGACCTATACCTTGGCAAGGTATCGCTCTACCAGCTGAGCTATTCCCGCGTCGTTAAGACAGGCGCCATTATAGCGACTTTCAGAATGTCGTCAATACCAATCGACATTCAAATTGCATATTTATTTCAGTTTTATTTTCCTTTTAATTTTGGCCATGCCGCCTTTAAATAATAAGCCATTGATAGCAATGTTAAAAATGCTGCCAACACGATTAAAGCATGTCCAAACAGCTGAGTTGGAAAAACGCCCAAGCTACCTAAATCAATTTCATCCCAATATAACAAGAACAAAATCGCGAGCATTTGTGCGGCCGTTTTTATTTTGCCTATCATCGCAACGCCAACACTGCTCCGTTGCCCCTCGCCCGCCATCCATTCACGAAGCGCGCTAATGGCGATTTCTCGACCAATAATAATTAAAGAAACTATCGCGCCCACGCGGCCGAATTCTACCAGCACGATTAATGCAGCCGCCACCATGAGTTTATCTGCAACTGGATCTAAAAAGGCACCGAACGATGAGGTTTGATTCCAGCGCCGCGCCAAGTAACCATCAAGCCAATCGGTAAATGATGCAATCGCAAATATCACAGTAATGAATATATTGACCGAATGTGAAGGCATCGCACTTAGTTTATGCAAGTTCTCTGGCCAGTAAAATGCACCTACAAATACGGGAATCAGCAAAATGCGTAACCATGTGAGCATGGTAGGAATGTTAACTTTCATTTAACGCCCTGTCATGTCTTTGCCGCTGTTCTACTAAAGCACAGTTCATTAGTGCAACTCTCCGTAAATTTTTTCTGCCAAGCTCTGGCTGATACCTTCAACTTGGGCAATTTCGTCAATACTAGCACCCTTTACACCATCTAATCCACCAAAGCGCGTGAGTAGCGCCTTGCGGCGTTTTGCGCCTATGCCTTCAATGTCTTCTAAGCTAGAGTGTAACCGTGCCTTGGCACGTTTGGCTCGGTGCCCTGTGATGGCGAACCTATGCGCTTCGTCACGTATCTGTTGCAGCAAATGTAAACCTTTATTGTCTTTTTCTAAGTTAAGCATTTCGCCTGTGTCAGAAAAAATCATGGTTTCCAGTCCTGGTCTTCGTTCTTCACCTTTAGCGATGCCGACGAGTAAAATATCTTCTAAACCGACTTCTGCCATGACTTCAACCGCAACACCCAATTGCCCCTTACCACCGTCAATAAAGATTAAGTCAGGACGCACGCCCTCACCTGCCGCTACTTTTTTATAACGACGAGTCAGCACATCCCGCATGGCGGCATAATCATCGCCCGGCGTGATGCCTGTGACGTTGTATCGTCGATACTCGCTATTTTGCATATCTCCGCGGTCAAACACTACGCAGCTACCCACGGTCGCTTCACCCATGGTGTGGCTAATATCAAAGCATTCGATACGCTCGGTGTTATCGGGCAAATGTAGCGCCTCGCGCAAAGCCAGCAGCTTAGCGGTTTGATTGGCTGAAGTCGCAGCACGCTGCCCCAGCGCCAGCTCAGCATTGGTTTGCGCCATTTTCAGCCAAACGCGCTTATCACCAATCGGATTGGTGTTGATTTTAACCTTACGCCCAGCTTGTTCACTCAGCACTTCTTCAAGTACAGCGGTTTCAATTTTAACGCCGACCACAATCAGCGGCGGTGTATTCTGAGCCACATAATGCTGCGCAAGGAACGCCTCCATACTGATTTCCAGCGTTTCACCTTCTGAATTCTTAGGCATGAAACTTCTATCGCCCAAATGTCGTCCGCCACGGATCATGACCAAGTTAATGCAATGTTGACCTTGCAGCTCAGCGCAGGCAATCACATCTGCGTCTGAAACATTGAAATCACTCACAAACTGCTTGGCTTGCACTTGCCGCAGCGCTTGCATGCGGTCACGAAACACGACCGCCATTTCATATTCTTGATTAGCTGCAGCAGTGTTCATTCGCGCGCCAAGCGCATCGATCACTTCATTAGTCTTGCCCTGCAAAAACATCGCGGCTTGATGCACGTCGTTATTGTAATTCTCATCCGAAATCAAACCCACGCATGGCGCTGTACAACGCTCAATTTGATGTTGTAAACAAGGTCGGCTGCGGTTGGCAAACACCGTATTTTCACAGGTACGCAACTTGAAGACTTTTTGCAAAAGCTGAATACTCTCGCGCACCGCAACTGAATTAGGGAAAGGACCAAAATACTGATTCCCTTTACGCTGTGTGCCACGATGAAACGCCAAGCGCGGGGAATCATCACCAGTAATAACAATATAGGGATAAGACTTATCGTCGCGAAACAGCACGTTGTAACGCGGCATTAAGCCTTTAATCAGATTATTTTCCAGCAACAAAGCCTCAGCTTCATTGTGAGTGACAGTTGTTTCAATTTTAACAATATGACTCACCATCATGCGCGTACGCGGACTAGGCAAGTTTTTATTGAAATACGACGAAACCCGTTTTTTCAGGTCTTTGGCTTTGCCCACATAAATCACTTCATCCGTGGCGTTTATCATGCGATAAACACCTGGCAGATTAGGCAGATTTTTTAATATGGGTTTAGGGTCGAACATGGGCTTATTTAGCTCTGACTGCATCTTCCGCTTTGGCCTCAGCGATACGCAACAAACGCGCCTCTTCGGCTTTTTTTGTATCTTCAATCTCGCGCATGACGCCTTTTAAATCAACGGCTTTGGTGCTTTGTCTGAAACGACCTGTGAGTGGGGTTTCCAGCGTTAAATCGCCATGCGCATACAATGCCCAAATCTCTTTGCCGTATTGCGTAGTGAGTAACTCTGGCGCAAATCGACCAAAATAATCACTTAAGTTTCTAACATCACGTTCTAGCATTTCACTTGCGTTATTGTTACCTGCAGCATCAACCGCTTGCGGTAAGTCAATAATCACAGGGCCATCGGCACTCATTAAGATATTGAATTCGGACAAATCGCCATGCACGATGCCAGCACAAAGCATGCGCACTACTTCTTTAATTAGAGTGCCGTGATGAATACGCGCATCTTCTGCACTAAAGGTCACATCGTTTAAACGTGGCGCCGCGTTGCCGTTGGCATCCGTGACCAACTCCATTAACAACACGCCTTCATAGAAGTTATAAGGCTCTGGTACACGCACACCAGCATTGGCAAGCCGATACAAAGCATCTACTTCGGCACTTTGCCAAGCGGCCTCTTGTGACTCACGTCCGAATTTTGAACCTTTAGCCATTGCGCGGCTTTGGCGACTATTCTTAACTTTACGGCCTTCGGTATAGTCTACGCTCTGACGAAAGCTACGTTTGTTAGCCTCTTTATATACCTTAGCGCAACGCACATCATCGCCGCAACGCACTACATATACAGTCGCTTCTTTACCGCTCATGAGTTGGCGGACAACATCGTCAATCAAGCCGTCTTCTAAAAGAGGCTCGAGTCTTTGGGGAGTTTTCATTGCGCTATTCTAACACTTCGCACTTACTCATCTAGCAACTTCCCGCCTATCGCCCAATCTTCATAAGCGACTTCTTCAAACGTAATATAGGTATAAGATTTTGGTTTATGCGCAACACGCTCTAACGTTTCGGTAAACTCTTTGGCGATTTGCGCTTTTTGCTCTTTAGTCACAGTGCCTGCTAGCTTGATATTCACGTATGGCATATTGAATCTCCTTTGGTTTAAGTAATTACAATAATACGTCTTGCTTAATGATCATGCTGACCTAGGTTAGGTGCAACTTGTCCCGGCTTTAAATGGAAAGTTTTCCATATATCGCGTATCAGGTTCAGCGTAAAGACTAATAATAATACTGAAATTAGCAAAGATAAAATCGGATCTATTGGCATCCAACCTGTGAAGTAAATAACGACACCAGCTGCTACTGCGGCCACTGAACCTAACAAATCGCCCATCACATGCAAAAATGCCGCGCGATTATTCAGAGTTTCAGCATGATGAGCGGCTTGGTGATGTAATTGTTTAGCCACCACAATATTCACGATTAAGCCTAAAGTTGCGATGATAGTGAGCCCTAAACCTTGCACCTGATGAGGCTCTTTAAACCGCGCAATCGCTTCAACCACCACAAATATAATCACGATTAAGAGTGAAATAGCGTTAAAAATTGAAACGCCTAGCTCTACATAAGTCACACCTGATCTGTGACGCGCAATATTGGGCTTTTTAGCCATCACGCCCGCCATCCAAGCCAGCCCAAGCGCAGCAACGTCGGAGAACATATGTCCAGCATCGCTTAATAGAGCAAGTGAACCTGTGTACCAACTACCAACAGCTTCAACAATTGCGAAGGTGAAAATCAGTAAAAATGGAATCAGGTAATGATCGTGGTCTTCATGATCATCGTGGTTATGTTGATCTGAATCATCATGTGGGTGTTGGTGTGAATTTGCCATAGATGAAATGCTAACCGAAAAGTCATTTTATTTAGCATTTTTATGGTTAAAAATTTATTGCTTGATTTGAGAAAGCTATAATGTCGTTATTAAATATTTTTAGTTAGACTTTATGTTGAGTTACCGCCACGCTTTTCACGCAGGCAACCATGCCGATGTGCTGAAACACTATGTACTTGGCTTAGTGTTAGATTACATGAATCAAAAGGATAAACCTTATTGGTATATCGACACCCACGCCGGCGCTGGCATGTACAGCTTAACTGAGGGCTACGCCACACAGAATGCAGAATTTGAGCAAGGCATTGCAAAGCTGATGTCAGCGGACAATCTACCTAAACCGCTTGCTGATTTTGTGGCGCAGATTAAACGCTTTAATACCAATTCACTTGATTTCTACCCTGGTTCACCTATGGTCGCGCAAGACTTTTTACGCGCTGATGACAAAATGCGGCTATTTGAGCTGCATCCTAGCGACTGCAAGTTACTCATAGAGAATTTTAGAGTCCAAGGTAAGCAGGTCAAGATTGAAATGCAAAATGGCTTTTCTGGCATCAAAGCTTGTTTGCCTCCTCCTTCACGTCGCGCTGCGGTGCTGATTGACCCGCCTTATGAAGATAAGCAAGATTACCTGCATGTGGTCAAGATGATTAAAGATAGCATGACACGGTTTTCGACTGGCACTTATATGGTTTGGTATCCTATTTTGCAGCGACCAGAACCTGCTGAAATGGTAGATGACTTAATCAATTTAGATTTACCAAACTGGCTGAACGTAGAAATGACCATACATGAACCATCGGCAGAAGGCTTTGGCATGTATGGCAGCGGCTTATTTATTGTAAATCCACCTTGGACATTACCTAAAATATTAGATGAAACAATACCAGTTTTAACCCAGCTATTAGCTTTGGATGGAACTGCAAGTTACGCGATAGATAGCCAAATAGTCTAAATAAAACTGTCGCTTCAACCTGTTACAATAAGATAACAACCCGAACTCAAAATTAAAGGCTTTAACACATGCAAGAACACAACACCCCGTCTTCTATCGAATATAAACAAAAAAGCGTGATGACCAACATTCTATTTGGTAGCCGTTGGCTGCAACTACCGCTTTATTTAGGTTTAATTGTTGCGCAAGCTGTATATGTATACTTTTTTGGCCTTGAATTAGTCCATTTGGTGGGCAAAGCTTCTCACCTTGTTGAAGCTGACATTATGTTAATCGTATTGGGTTTAATTGATGTGGTGATGATTTCTAACCTGCTCATCATGGTGATTGTTGGCGGCTACGAGACATTTGTTTCACGTCTGAACTTAGAAGGTCATCCTGATGAACCAGATTGGTTATCCCACGTAAATGCTAACTTATTAAAAGTTAAACTCGCTACAGCCATTATCGGTATTTCATCAATTCATTTGCTAAAAACTTTTATCAATGCAGAAAATTTAAGCGATAAAGTGTTAATTGCACAAACTGTAATTCATATGACGTTTGTGTTTTCGGCGATTGCGATTGCTTATATTGATAAGTTAATGCGTGTAGAAAATAAACACTAATAAAATCTTGCTTAATAAACTTGTATATACGGCGTTGCAGTTGACTGCTCAGCTTTAACGCTAAACTCTTGCACAGCGACAGTTTTATCGTTTTCAGTTTCTACACTTACTTTCCACTCACCTGCATGCAAATCTGTTTTGTATGTATATCCGCGAAAGCCATTGTAACGACCACCGGATAAAGTAAAGCCAACGCGTGATTCAGTTATCCATCCTTTTTTCTTATCGTGAAATTTCCATACATGGTACAAGCGCGTTCTCAGTCCATTCGGGGCAAAAACTGATGAAAAACAATACACGCGCTGTCCAGGCGCAACATATAAATCACTACTAGCATTACGCCAAAACATCCACCAGCTGGATGGTTGCTGGCTTAATTGGTAATTGCCATCGACTTTATTAATGGAGTAACCGACTGCAATATCCCTCTTCACTAGCGGCACAGGCGGAATCACATCAAACGCATAAGCAAGCATTAACAAAGCTGCTATTACCCCAACTGGCCAGATACTACCGTCATGATTAGGCGTTTTCTTGTAGAGCAAGTAAGCGGCACCCGCGCCAAGCAATGTACTCAAATAAAACCATACTGGATGAATGCTGCCCATTAAATAAGGCAAAGCAAAATTGAATAACAGCATGGCGCAAAAGCCGAACAGCGTCCAACTAAGCGTGAGCTGTTTATATTTATCTTCTAGGTATTCATTGGCCACAAGCAAAATGCCTAAAGTAATAGACATTGCCCAAGCAAGCCAATGATTTGAGCTTTTGAAATACAGAATGAATAGAGAGCTTAATAGATTACCGAACAAAAACTGCAATAAAAAGTAAGGTAAATTCTCCCAGTACAAACGCTTATGAATTTTTGCAGCCCATGGAGATAGTTTTGAGGGGTCGGCTAAGATGAATCTTGGGCTACCGATGATAAATAAAATGGCAGCTGCAATAGCCAAATAAACAAAAAAAGTAATTAAATCTGAATAGGCTACATTACGGCCTATGGTGAGCGCATCCCATAAGAATCCACCAAAAAAGAAAATGACTGGGAAGAAATCACCTAGCTTTAAAACATGGTGATACAGGCGCGTTTGTTTAATTTTTGCGAGGATCATATTGTGAGGGTGTAGAAAAAACTAGCGTTTAAAGTTGAGATTAATACATTTAAGAAATAAGGCTGCAGAGTATGTAGCCAATGACGATGCCAGTAATGAGCGCAATGGTCACAGCACGGTAAGTCAAAACGTCTTTAGAGTAACCACGTTTAATAGCGACATATGAAACTAGATAGCCTATGGCATTCAATAGCCAAATTACACCAATGGATAGCACTTTGACAATAATGGGTCCAATAATTGGAACAAGACCAATCATGGCGACAACCCACGCGAAGACATGTGAAATGGTCGCAAATATCACCACACCGGTTGTCACCGCTTTAGCATGCCAGCCGAAATGCCATGCTGCAAACACGACAAAGGCGAGCAAAATAGAGAGGGGTAACATCCACTTCCACGCGCCACGCTTGGCTGGTAGCGTAATTTCTTCTGGGTCAAATATGTGGTGATTATCTGGTTTTTTTGCTGAACTCATAAGTAGATAATATCAGGAAAACTGAATATTCACCGTTTTGCACGAAATCACCTAAGGCATGCATGCCACATTTAAGTGATAAAAAAACCTCATTCCCGCTTTTGCGGGAATGAGGTTAAATAAAGAGTTATACTCTATTTGTGGCTGACTAACTAAACTACTTCAGCAATTGGAATCACTTTTTTACCTGAACTTAAAGTATCCAAAGCCGCTTTATATTCAGTCATTTGATCGAAATTTAGATATTTGTAAATTTCCGCAGTATTGGCAAGTTTATTACCCACTGTTTCCAAATACTCTGCATGACTAGGCATACGACCTAGCTTCGCACAAACCGCGGCCAACTCAGCTGAACCCAAGTAAACACGTGCATCTTTACCCATACGGTTATCAAAGTTACGGGTGCTGGTTGAAAACACCGTTGCTTTATCTGCTACGCGTGCTTGGTTACCCATACACAATGAACAACCTGGAATTTCAGTACGTGCACCCGCTACGCCAAAGGTTGAATACACACCTTCGTCACGCAACTGCGCTTCATCCATGCGTGTTGGTGGGGCAATCCACAAACGTGTTGGAATGCTGCCTGAGCCTTCTAACACTTTAGCCGCTGCGCGGTAGTGACCAATATTGGTCATACAGCTCCCGATAAACACTTCATCAATCTTATCGCCAACAACTGCTGATAACGGTTTGATGTCATCTGGATCATTCGGGCAAGCCACTAGCGGCTCTTTGATTTCGTTTAAATCGATTTCAATCACATGAGCGTACTCAGCATCTGCATCTGGTGTGAGCAATTCAGGTTTCGCCAGCCATGCCTGCATATTCTCAATACGGCGTTGCAAGGTGCGTGCATCTTCGTAGCCATTTTCAATCATGTTTTGCATCAGCACGATGTTTGAATTTAAGAATTCAATCACAGGCTCTTTGTTCAACAAGACCGTACAGCCATTTGCAGAACGCTCAGCTGAAGCATCGGCAAACTCAAAGGCTTGTTCTACTTTTAAATCTGGCAAACCTTCGATTTCTAAAATGCGACCGTTAAATACGTTCTTTTTACCTTGTTTACCAACCGTTAAATTGCCTTCTTGAATGGCGGCATAAGGAATCGCGTTCACTAAATCACGTAAGGTGATACCAGGCTGCATTGTGCCTTTAAAGCGCACCAATACTGACTCTGGCATATCCAAAGGCATCGCACCTGTCGCGGCTGCAAACGCCACCAAACCAGAACCTGCTGGGAATGAAATACCAATCGGGAAGCGCGTATGTGAATCGCCACCTGTACCTACTGTATCAGGCAAGATTAAGCGGTTTAACCATGAGTGAATCACGCCGTCACCTGGGCGTAATGAAACACCACCACGGCTAGACATAAACTCTGGCAAACTATGTTGCAATTTAATATCCACTGGTTTTGGGTAAGCTGCTGTATGGCAGAAACTTTGCATGACCAAGTCTGAGCTAAAGCCTAAACAAGCCAATTCTTTCAACTCATCGCGCGTCATACCGCCAGTGGTATCTTGCGAACCTACCGTTGTAGCTTTTGGCTCGCAATAAGTATTTGGGCGTACGCCAACGCCTTCTGGCAAACCACAAGCACGACCCACCATTTTTTGCGCAAGCGTGTAACCTTTTGTTGAACTGACTGCTGGTGCAGCTTTAATGAATACGGTAGTTTCTGGTAAACCTAACGCTTTACGTGCATTTGAAGTTAAACCACGACCGATAATCAATGGAATACGGCCACCAGCGCGCACTTCATCTGGCATGGTCACTGGGTTTAATTCAAAAGTAGAAAGCACATCACCCGCTTCATTAAGCACTTTGCCTTCATACGGCTTGATAATAATCACATCGCCCATATTCAGTTTTGACACATCACATTGAATCGGTAATGCGCCTGAGTCTTCAGCGGTATTAAAGAAAATAGGAGCAATCTTAGCGCCTAAAATCACGCCGCCAGTGCGCTTGTTTGGGATGTTAGGAATATCATTGCCCATAAACCACTGCACTGAGTTAATCGCTGATTTGCGTGATGAACCGGTACCTACTACATCGCCCACATAAGCCAACGGCAAGCCTTTTTGTTTTAAGGTATCAATCAGCTTCAAACCATCAGGCATTTTATTAATCAGCATGGCTTTGGCATGCAATGGAATATCTGGACGGCTCCACGCATCTTGTGCAGGGCTTAAATCGTCGGTGTTGGTTTCACCATCAACCTTGAATACGACCATTTTGATTTCATTAGCCAACACTGGCGCATTGGTAAACCACTCGGCATTCGCCCAGCTTTCTATCAGCTTTTTAGCGTGCGCGTTACCCGCTTTCATCAATACATCTACATCATGAAATGCATCAAACATCAAAATCGTGCTACTTAAAGCTGTTACAGCATGTGCAGCCATCGGCGTTTCGAGTAAAGCAACTAAAGCTTGTACGTTATAACCCCCAAGCATAGTGCCTAGTAACTCCACCGCTTTTTCTGGTGAAATTAACGGTGATTTAGCGATGCCTTTGGCAATATCTGCAAGAAAAGCGGCTTTTACATAAGCGGCTTGATCCACACCTGCGGGTGTGCGATTGGCAATTAAATCAAGTAATGTCTCAGCTTCACCTGCAGGTGGGGCTTTAAGTAGCTCAACAACTTGCGCAACTTGCTCAGCTGACAATGGTAATGGCGGAAGTTGAATAGCGCTGCGTTCTGCAACATGGGCTTGATAGGCTTTTAACATAGTGGCTCTTTTAATAAATAGTGACTGTTTAAAAATGCTGTTATAAAAATAGGGTTAAATTATAAACCAGCCTAAATCATGAAAAATTTCACATTTGTAAAACTTAAAAATTTAGCTAGTTCGCTTGGTTAATTAGTTCGTTTGGTTAAATAGTTTATCGTCTGGCGGCAGTGTGCAGCTTTTACCTTGGCTACGTAATTGCCATCTATCTAGAATCTCTTTTTCATATTCAGATCCGTTTTTTAGAGCTAAAAAAGCACGTACTTCAGTAACGTCAGCGAAACCGTTTTTATCCGTATCCATGGCTGTCACATTATCTTCTACAGTCGGACCAGAGTATCCATCATCGCTGTCGACTAAGTAAATGAGTACATCCTCTGCGCTTGCGATGGATACATTCATAGCCAAGCCAAGCAACACAGCACTACGTAACAAAAGTTTTAGCATTTTATCTGCACTCTCTAAATATCTATCATCAATTCTGACAGATATTAACGCAAATAATGCGATGCTCATGTGACCCAAGTTACAAACAGAGGACACAAAAGCTACGGCACAGAGTGAATTTCTATCGTCTTGTGCTGCGCAATCTTTTCTTTCCACTCGGCTGGGCCAGTAGTGTGTACTGAATTACCTTTGCTATCTACCGCTACAGTCACGGGCATATCTTGCACTGTGAACTCATAAATCGCTTCCATACCTAAATCTGCAAACGCCAGCACTTCAGCCTTTTTAATGGCTTTACTCACCAAATAAGCCGCACCGCCTACCGCAGTTAAGTACACAGACTTATGCTTTGCGATAGAAGCGATTGTTTCATCACCACGCTCAGCTTTGCCAACCATGCCTAGCAAGCCAACGTCACTTAGCATCATTTCGGTAAAGTCATCCATACGTGTTGCAGTGGTCGGTCCGGCTGGGCCTACTGCTTCATCTCTTACCGCATCAACGGGACCTACGTAATAAATAAAACGATTTTTAAAGTCTACAGGCAGCTTTTCACCTTTAGCTAACATCGTTGCAATCCGCTTATGCGCTGCATCACGGCCTGTAAGCAATTTTCCATTCAGCAATAATGTCTGCCCTGGTTTCCAAGTTTGAATGTCTGCTTGAGTAATCGCATCTAAATCCACTCGTAACGAAGCTTCGCTTGGCACCCAATGCACGTTAGGCCAGTCACTCAAGTTTGGCGCTTCTAATTCTGCTACGCCACTACCATCAAGCTCAAAATGTACATGACGCGTAGCGGCACAATTAGGGATAATCGCCACAGGCAATGAGGCAGCATGAGTTGGGTAATCTAAAATCTTCACATCCAATACCGTTGCCAAACCACCTAAACCTTGCGCGCCTATTCCTAGATTATTCACCTTTTCAAAAATCTCTAACCGCAATTCTTCAATTCTGTTTTTGGCACCGCTAGCTTTGAGTTCGTGCATATCAATCGGCGCCATCAAAGACTCTTTCGCCAACAGCATCGCTTTTTCTGCGCTACCGCCTATTCCAATACCCAGCATACCTGGTGGACACCAGCCCGCACCCATTTGGGGCATGACTTCCAAAATCCAATCCACAATGCTGTCATTCGGATTGAGCATTGCCAACTTCGCTTTATTCTCAGAACCGCCGCCTTTTGCAGCTATTTGCACATCCACCTTATCTCCCGCTACCAATGAAACATGCACCACAGCTGGCGTGTTGTCTTTAGTATTGGCGCGCTTTCCAGCGGGGTCACTAACAATAGACGCACGTAATTTATTCTCAGGCAGCAAGTAAGCGCGGTGTACGCCTTCATTCACCATCTGTTCAATGTCGAGCTCCGCATCCCATTGCACATTCATGCCTATTTTAACGAAAGCAACAACAATGCCAGTATCTTGGCATATTGGTCGCTTGCCTTCAGCACACATACGCGAGTTGGTTAAAATCTGCGCAATCGCATCTTTAGCGGCAGGCGACTGCTCCGCCTCGTAAGCGCGACCCAATGCCTGAATATAATCTAATGGGTGGTAATAGGAAATATATTGCAGCGCATCAGCAATGCTTTGAATAAAATCCTCTTGGCGTATCGTTGTCATATTAATCTACTATCTCTATCTGGCTGATTTTGCGTATGCAATTTTGTTGTTAATGTCTTTGCGCAAAATCTTACCATTTTTCGTACGCGGAAAATCTTTGGTCAAATAAACTGTTTTTGGTGCTTTATAAGCGGCTAAATGCTGTTTACCAAAAGCCATTAGCTCATCCGCAGTGACTTCTGAATTGGGTTGCAGAATCACATAAGTCACTACTAACAACTTGTCTTTTTCAAGCTCTTCACCTACAGCAGCGCAATCTGCCACGGCTGGGTGAGATTTGTACACACGCTCGATTTCATAAGGCGATACGCGATAACCAAAGCTTTTGATAATGTCATCTTTGCGGCCTAAAAACCAGATATAACCATCTTCATCATATCGAGCATAGTCGCCCGAGAAAAACCAGCCATCATGTTTATATTTTGCAGTTTCTTCATCTAGATTCCAATAGCGCAAGAACAAGCCTGGGTCTGTTTCAGGCACGCTAATCATGCCCTCTTCGCCTTGTGCAACTTCTTCTAAAGTTTCAGGGTTCAGCAATTTAATCGCATGACCTGGTTGTGGAAAACCTGCAGAGCCCGCACGTATCGGACGGAATATACTTTGGCTCAAGTAATATGAAAACTCACTCATGCCAACGGCTTCGTAAATATCTGCGCCGAAGCGCTCACGCCATTGTTGCAATACTTCATCAGACAGATGCTCACCAGCGCTCATACAGTGGCGCAAGCTTGGCACATCTGCTTGTTTAGCTGTAGATTTCTGAATGATTTGACGATAAATTGTAGGCACGCCAACAAATATCGTTGCTGAATGTTTAGCAATCAAGCGCGTCCATAAATCTGCATCATTTTTGCCTTCATGCACGATGACGGTTTTGCCCAAATAGAGCGGATCCATCAAGCCTGAACCTAATACATAGGTCCAATTGAATTTGCCTGAATGCATGATACGGTCTTGCGAGTTTGCGTCAAAATTGAACCAGTATTTAGAAGCTGGTTCACGACCTATCAAGGCACGATGCGCATGTAACACGCCTTTTGGGTAGCCTGTTGTACCTGAGGTATAGACCAAATAAGCAGGGTCATCGGCTGCGGTCAAATGCGCTGGTTCGCAAGCTTTAATCGCTGCGAGCTGCGTATTTAAATCAACCACATTGAGTACAGTGTGAGCTTCAACCTCACCAACGCCTGACAAAAACACGTGCTTCAAATTAGGCAAACCTGAGAGATGACTTTGCAGTGAAGGCCATGCTGCCTTGTCTGTCACTAATACCGCCGCGCCAGAGTCTTTTGCCAAATAAGCGACTTCTTCAGCAGTGAGTAAAGTTGAAGTTGGCACTGAAATCGCACCGCGCTTCATTGCACCCAAAAATGCGGTTGGATAATCCAAGCTGTTTGGTAGGCGAATCAACACGCGTTCACCTGCTTCAACATTAAGGTTTCTAAGCAACTGCGCAAACTGATCGGTACGCTTAGCTAACTGCTCAAAAGTGATTTGTGAAGTGCCTTGCGCATCATCTTCTACAATCATTGCAATTAGAGAAGCCGCCGCTGTATTCAAATGCTTGTCAGTACATGCCGCACCAATATTGAAGTGTTTCGGCACACTCCATTTCCACTCTGGGAACTGCTCAAATTTTTGCATGATTCGACTTTCTTAAATTCTCTGTTTGTTTTTAGGTATGGTTAAAGTCAGCTTTATAGCAGAACACCATACGGCCAGTTTTGGCGTATCACCTGTGCTGGCAACAATTCAAGCACTTGCAAGGCAAAATCCATATCGTCTTGGTTTAGTGCGCGTAAAGCATGTGCCCTCAATAAAGTTTGTAGCGCTTTACCAAACATAGGTGGATCTAACATTTCACCTTCAAACTTAATTGCGCCGCCGTGCAGAGCATCTGCTTCAATTGCCGCTTTCAAGATACGTACTTTTTGGTTCACCTCTGTTGGAGAAGGGGTATATGCCGTTTTACATAAATGAATATGACCTGGGTGTATCACTTGCTTACCTGTTAAGCCCATCGCAGCTTCTTGGCACGCATGTTTATACACAATGCGTGATTCATAATCGCCATGCAGATCTAACCAGCGGCGTACATCATGCGGCTCAACAAACTTCTCGGGCATGATATTCGCACCGATTAATGTTTCAACACCACCAATCACGCCCTTACCCGCAATGCGCGCCTCAAACATGAGTTGGTTCATATAGAACTGAAGTTCTTCAATCCAGTGTTCTGGAGTAATGTGTATGCCCATTGCTTTTGAAAAGTCATGAATACCAAATACCACATGTTTTACCGTGCTGTACTGCATCAACTCTGGTGCGATTTTCAATGATTTCGGGTGCTCGATAATCGGCTGTATCGTAATATTTGGATTTAGCTCGAGCAACAAGCTGGACAAATCGCGCACTTCAGCCGCGCCATAAGCTTCTCCAGCCTTGGCAAGCATCACAACGTCGATGCAATCAGACATATCGCTAACGAGTTGCATGTCCAACTCGTACTCATCGGTACGGAATGAGTTTGATCGAATTGCAATGGTAACGCTCGGGTTGACTTTACGAAGCTCAGGCAACTCTTGGCGCAATAAATCACGACTCATCTCTTTTTGACGGCAACCATCTTCCAAGTCAAAAATCAAAGTGTGCGCATTGGTATGATGTGCGTGCTTTTTCATACGCGCCGCAGCTTGCGTGACATCTTCATAGATGCCCTGCGCTGGCGAATACTTCACAGGCGGATAGTAAAGCTGTATTCCAGGCCAATTTTCACCCAGCATATTACTATTCGTATAACACTTTATTTTTCCAGGACTATTCATGCTAAGTCTTCCAGTAATTTTAATTATCTTTAAACAGAACTCTTAAGCAGCTCTCTTTAATGAGCGCTCAATTTAGTAATGACGGATTGCATTGCATCTGCATCGATTTGCATCTCTTTAAACGCTTCAACATTTGCAAGCTTGATTCTTGATGTCACCACATCTAAAAACTCGTTATCAGGTAAATCTAACAAGCTATCAAACGCCAATAACTCTGACTTAGTGAGCGTTGCAAGATGATTCTCAGAAAAGCGCTGCAATACAATGTCTAGCTCTAGCAAGCCTCGGCGACAGCGCCAACTTAGGCGACGGACTTCTTCATCTGTCATGCTGTTAGCTTTAATCATTTAGCCTAAACCGGCTTAATATCAATATGTTTTTTTGCTTTGTTTTTATGCTCACGTGCCTGCTCGAATTTAAGGTCTTTGATTTTTGCAATCGCCGCATTCGGGTTCAGTTTCTTAGG
>Ga0208125_100447_pt1 | contig 24234 bp, 17 predicted proteins | sample LakWasM128_HOW14_2_FD_183938 | JGI IMG/M metagenome (GOLD analysis project Ga0208125, IMG submission 183938) | Freshwater sediment methanotrophic microbial communities from Lake Washington under simulated oxygen tension - Sediment Metagenome... | ecosystem: Environmental > Aquatic > Freshwater >...
TTCTGCAGATTTTTGATCTTTACCAATGATAATCAATCAATAAAAAAACCCACTACATTCTAGATATAGTGGGCTGTGCTTAAACTTAGTTTCCTAGGTATCTCTTAGAATGTTAATTAAAAAGGAAGTCCATATAAGAATAATAAAATGCTACATAACCATCTGAATTTAAATAAATTTTTCATAAATCCTCATTTTTTGTAAAGTTAAGCACTTAAATTGCGTTATTGTTAACAGTCAATTCGGTTCCATTGAACTTTTATGTAAAGATAATAACTTAACAATTTGGACTTCACCATTATTAAATTTGCTCTATTTTGCCAATGGTAACGGCTTGAGAGTCCTCTTCAACAATAGTCGAGGACATTTCGACTTTTTCGATCAATATCAACGCCCACGGCCCCTCCTTTGGCTTGGGAATTTTTTCAAAAAATTTAATTTCATTTCCAACTTCTTTATCAATTTCCAGACCCTTTCTGAGGTTCCTTTCAATTGTTTCAGCTCGATTTACAAGAACACTTTGTAGTTGCTCAGCCGACTCTTCAACTAATAAGTCAGGGGTAATTCCTTGGAAAGCTTCTTTAATCTTTTTAATTTCGTATCTATCGAATACCACTTGAGGTTTTTTATCATTCGCTCTTCCATGAAGAAGGCTACATGTAAATGTGGTGCCTGGCATTAGGGGTTGATAACCTAACTTAGTTTTCACTTGGATATTTGCTACAGCATGCATCCCGATAGTTGGCGGCACTGCTACCCCTACACGCCCAATGTGACTTATCAAGTGAGCTTGGATTTCTTGTGCATACAAAGGTCTTAAAGCTCCAAGATATATCCATGTACCATCTGATTGACCTGCACTGGCAAAACACTCAGTGAATGGACGAGTTATTGCTTTTTTGTATTCCCAAATTATATTTTTTGGATCACCATCAATCATAAGAAAGTCACCTACTGATGCAGAAACTTTCTCAAGTTCCATAATCTTTCCAGGTACTAAGAATAATTCTGCTGCGCCTCGCGTCCCATTCTTTCGGAGAACCAAATCGCATTCAGGAGTCATTACTGCATAAACTTCACTTTTAACTAAATTTAAATATAAATCGCCAAGCCTAAAATTCTTACGAAGTCTTGTTCTCTTATTTTCAAATCGAACACGATGGTACATTTCCGCCACAAATCTAGTTGGTTCACATGCTCCATCAATTGAGACGACTGAGGATTTCTCTAGATCAGATTCCAATGACCCTGAAGCATGATGTGTATCAACTTCTCGGACGATATGGTCTTGTAGAGCCTCACCAAAAAACCACTCTAGATATTCTTCCAATCCTTGCCCTTCTTCATCCAGCCGAAACTGCACAAGATACGCAATTTCTTTAAGTTCAAGCTTTTGGAGGTCCTTTTTGATATTTATCACAGCTTTTTCAGCGCTATCAGTCCATCGGTTTACAGCCTGAACTAAAGCCTTACCAAATTTATTGGTCTGGAAAATATCTATCAAAGTATCTCTAGCTTCATTTTGAATAGTGAAATTTTTACCAGTTTTTAATATGTGATTTTTATCCACAAAACCAAATCTGCTTGCAAATACTTTCCCACCGAGATTTGACCTGTATTCTTCAGACACTTGACGCCCCTTGACTCCATGAGAAGACATCAAAATGATTGCCGGATCATTCGCAGCTTGTAGTGGCTGGACTCGCTTTAGTGAACTAGCAATAGCACGACCACCTTTGGCCTCTTCAGGCAAGTCGGTTGCAGATATTTGGGGATCAAGATAAAGATCAACAAGCACAAGATCTGGTAAAAGTTCAGGAGTAATAGTCGATATATCACTTCCATAGGTATAAATTTGAAGGTCTTTACATGATTTAAGCAGCTCCAAAATAGGTCGAAGAACTCTTAAGTTATCTGAACTCGAGTTAAAAGTGTTTCCTGGATCAAAGGCACTATTACCTGTTTCAATGAACTTATTAAAAAGGAGTTTTTTTAAAAGAGAAATATTCGAATCATCATCACCTGATTTTAATTCCTTGATTGCGTCATTCCAAATCACTGGTTCAATAAAGTTGCATTTTGCCTGATTAGTCTCACTTTCAAGAAAGGTGATTAAAACGTTTCCGTCTACTTCAGGAATATCAAAACTGTCATCAATTATTGCAACTTTTCTTATATTGCTAGAAGTTACAGCTATCTTTAATAACTCGACTGCTTCTCTCATCCTTAAGCCCCTTTAAAATCAAGTACGAAAGTATTCAGTCTGCCGCTGCGATACCTACCCACGTCATCATCCATGTTTAACGTCCAATTGTGATAGACGGCCATCTCTCTACAAATATATAGACCTAGACCACGTCCCTGACCAACTGGCTTAGAAGTAACAAAGGCTTCAAAAATTCTCTCTTTTCTATCCGGGGATACCCCAGGCCCATTGTCGGAGACTTTTAGAGTTTTATTCGTATGATCAATGGATATGATTAACAATGGTTCAAAATCGTCATCCATTTTGGATTGTTGTTTCAACCAATAAGTAGCATTCCCTACTAAATTTTCAATTATCTGAATCACCATACCCTGTACGGCACGTAACTCTAATGCTTCTAACTGAAACTCGCAGTTTATACTATGTCTTTCAAATTCTTTTGAATGGCTTGATATGACCGTTCTTACAACATCTTGTAAATCAAACTTAGTCTTGGATTGACGCTTTTCCCCACTCATTTCATCAAATGCAGATACGCGCTTGTGGAGGGTAATAAGTTGTTGATCTAATGATCTAAGAGTAGGGTCAGAGGGATGGCTTTTCAGAGTGTTTTTTAATGTTAATGTAGTATGATTTATCGCTCGATCTAGCTCATGAAATATGAACTCGGTCATTAAACCTATACCTGCTAAATAAATAAATTGCTCTCGTTCTGTTAGCAAGCTCTCTTGTTTTTCTTTTGCTAACTCAATTGCAGCATTACATCCTTTAATGATTTCTTGAATTGAAGCTTTCACTTTTTCAAACAGGTTGTTGGCGCTTAACGGAATCACTTCTTTTAATTCGTCTAAATTGGAATCAAGTTCTATTTGTTTTGATTTGAAGTCTATTAACTTCGCTCTTTCCTCTTCTCGTCGAAGTTCTCGTTCTTGGATATTAGCCATTCTTATAATATTTCTAAACTCAATGTGCATTAACCACTTCATGATTGATAACAATGCATCAGATGATTCGGACTTTATCAGACCCTCACGATTGGTTTGCTCACTAAGTGCAATATGTGAGGAATGAACAGTTACTTTTCCAAGTAATTGTTGACGATTCAATAGGAAACCCGAGCCTCCGAATGCCTTTTTGTCAAGCTCAAGCCAATCATCATCCGGCTCACCGTATGGGAGCACTCTGAATCCGTTTCTAAATAACATAACCCCACCAGACCACAAGGCAATTAAATCTCTTGTTTCTGAGGCTTTTCCTGTTAAACCATTGATAGACTCTACGACTTGCCTGTTATACCAGTATATTTCCAGCTCGAAAGGACCGAGCTCTTGAATCGACTCCAGCTTTAAATCCTCAACTTCCGTAGCAGCATGTCCTTTTTTACCTCGTTTTTTAAATACTCTTTTGGTGAGGGATAAAAGTTCCGCGGCATTAAGATTAAACTCAGATTTTACATTTCTGTATGAGTAGTTAATGGTTCCTGAAAAAATAGGCTCATTCTCAACAAAGTACAAACTGCCCTTGCAAGTAGCATGAGCTGATCTCAACAACACACTTGGGATCGAAGGAACCAATAAACGCGATGAGTTATAAAGCACCTTCAACAACTCGTTTCCACGTCCAGGAATAAATGGATCCACCATCCGAGCGATTGCACCATTGAGCATGTCCATTAAACGAGAATAACGCCAATCTGAATTCAGTCCAGAAATTCGAATAGTAGTACCGTGATTATAATCGGTAGGTTTTCGATCACCTTGGACTGGATCAATAGCTATATCACCAACCTCATCCTCAATGTCATGACCAAACATTGTCCAATCAATATTTAAAATATTAAGATAAGAATCATTTTCGGTAGCAGTGATAACTTTCAAGTGATCGCCCAATCTCATAGCAGAAAGACGACCAACACCTTTATCCCCTAAGTTCTTTGCTCCTTCAAGATTCTCTTTTCTCTTAGAACGAGTCCCAACCATAAGATAGACTTGATCAAGATCCCTTACAGTCATCCCATGGCCATCATCTCTAACTTCGATCCAATTGTTATCAGAATAAGCCTGTCTTAATGCGCCTTCAAAATCTACAGAATTTTCCTGATCCTCAATAAAGTTTTTGAAATCGTCTAGGGAGTCTTCATCTGCGTCATTAAGAAGGGAAGAAATAACAAATTTTCGCACTTCGCTATAGTCTTGCCCCTTATGTAGCAACACTAAAGCTTTCTCATAATCAGATTTTAGTAAGCAGATGTTGAACTCAATTTGCACTGAAGGACTTTGGGCATCAATGGAGTTTTTAATGAGTTCATAAAGGGCAACTTCATCTGAGCTGATGAGTTCCTTTCCTAGCTCTAGTAATGTTCGTGCAGCAAACTTGAAAGCCATTTAACTCTCCGCAATATATGCATTGTCAGTATTTTTTTTGAATGGACTCAAAATAACATAAACTTAGAGGTGGTTATCTTAAATTTTAAAAAACTCTATATTTCTTTAGCAATTTCAAGTACCTCAGCTGCAGCTCTAATACGATAGCGCTTTGGGAAGAAATACAATATCCACTTTTTAAAAATAGCCCAATAAAGCTCCGAATCGTAAATAGGGAAAGCCATTTGATCGCAATATTTTTTAATTATCGCTTCTGCGGCCTCATCAGAAGCTCCTGAACCTTTAGTTATTTCCAGAATTTCTAAAGCTACAGGAGTGCTTTCAAAAATTGCTGAAATATATTTTTGAAAGCTATCTTCCGACATGCCTGGCAGTAAACTAAGTGCAGAAATATCAAGCTCGCCTGCTTTTACAACACTACTTAGCAAACTAGCTGTGTCATGGCGAGAGTATATCTTGTAAAGGTATTCTGGCTTATTACACGTTGGTAGCCAGATTGGGGCCAAACCAAGTTCGGACTCATCTTTCTCAATTGTTCGATCTTTCATTTTTAATTTTAAATCGTCAACTTCTATTTGCATGGCTGCTCGTATTGACTCTGTCGCGGTAATTGAATACGTCAATAAGTGACGTTCCATATCTTGGATAATTGTCACTTCAGGACTTACTTCTACAAGAAGCTCAATATTCGCTATCGGGCACCAGCCTAATGCAGTAGCAGTAATATTTGCTGAGCCAACTAAGCACCTAGTATCAGCACGATAGTATTTGGCATGCAGGCATGGATGCAAAAGGAGTGTTGCATTCGGCCGTTTAGTTATTAAATCGAATATTTCAAGATCGCTTACTCCAGATGCAATCTCTTTAGGAATCCATCTTGTAATTACTATTATTTTTTCCACCTCGGGTGGTATGGAGGCAAATATCTTTCTTAATGAATCAACTTTGATGAATGGTGCTACGAGTAAAATTTCACCTTTCGCCTGCTGACATAAAGTGGTCAAATCCTTACCTGGTGACCTAAACAAGTTTATTCCCCATCGGTTTCAGTTAAGAATATTCTTGCCATTTTTCCCCAATCTTGCCGCATGTCACTTATCCGCTGACGATTCGGTAGGTCTTCCATCTCATATCTAGCCCACGCCGCAAATAACATTTTTAGAGTGTCCGCCGCATTACCAATTCTTGCCATCAATTCCTTAGTTGTTACATCATCAGGTATCTCTTGGTCTAAAGCCATTATTAAAGATTTGAAAGCAGGATGTTTTCTATTAAAAATGATTTCAGTAATTCCACCAGGACGCTGTTCAATATTAAAAAATGAGTACGCTTCACTATCTTTCTCTAAAAACAATACGCGCCTATCCCTTGATGCCACAGCCTTTGCGATCTCCTCTGCAACCTGTTCAGAGTATTTCTTATCGTCGATTAAATCGTTTTTAAGTTGTTCAGAGGCCTTGGCATCAAATACATTACTATCCTCAGAAGTTGTATGGCCTTCTTGAGCTCTTTGTTTAAATTTAGTACTTGCTCTATCCTCAACTGAAACATCTTCATGTCTTTTTTGCCCAGATCTGGTCCCTTTTGTTTGATCTGCCAATCTTGCACGAACTTGAGACAATTGATCTCTAATGTACAGCACAATATCAATTAGGTAGACGTGGTGATCCCCCTCAGCAAGTAATCGCTCTTTCATTTCTAGATATGACTCACCTGGGTCAGCTTCTGTTTTCCAGTCGAACTGAGACATATGGGTAAATACCGTTGCTGATTGTTTGTTATTTGTAACGCCAAAAACTTCATCAAGCGCGGCAGGAAATTCAACTTCAACTCCCCACCATCGCTCAGTTGGGTCGTAACTATTTGCCCAGGAAGGATCAAGCGTCAACTCTCTACCCGCTCTAACTATTGATACTCCGAGATTTCTAGCTGCATGCTTACCGTAAGGCTTGTCCCCTCTATTAGTGCCATCTTGAGGAACTGTATCTTGCCTAGCCCATGACATTCGAACTACAACTTGATGCTTATTATCATTCCAATCAATATCAAAAACTTGATCTGCTTCCCCCCATTTTTGAAACATAGGTTTATCTGCAAATGGAGCAGGAGTTGAAGAGGGGCTAATTAAATAAAGTGGATCGTTTGGTCGTGCAGAGCGCTCTATAGTTGCCGTCCCATTTTCAAGTGCAAGTAATCGAATTTCAAGTTCTCCATTATGGATAAACTTACGATACATTCTTCCAACAATTGACTCAGTATTCTCAATTGTAGCCTTTGCACTCTTCCATGTAAGTCTATGCTCATCAAACTTTTGCCATAGAACAAGGGTTCCTGAATCACCAATTTCTCTTGAATATAAACTCCAAAAATCTGGAAGAGGATAGAGTTCTGGCTTTGGAACATGTCTTACGCTTTGTGTTTTAATTTCTTCTAAATCAAGATAAGAGTGAAGCGCATTCTTAGGCCCATTCTGCCAAGACCACACATCTACACGCCTACACTGAGAAATTGAGGCATTAGGCAGTCCCATTCCAAATCGGCCTATACCTGACCTGTCGTTTAAATGTGTACCATTCCCAAACTGCAGAGCCATCTGAAGCGTCGCAGCATCCATCCCATGCCCGTTATCCAGAACAGCAATTTCTTTGATTCGTTTGCGTTCCCTCTGTTGAATTTGCTCTTTTGCTTCAATGCAAAATACTTCAATGAGGGATGCTTCCGCTTGGGCAGAATTATCAATTAATTCTGCAAGTGCGCAAGCGGTATTTTGATAGCCACTATCACGCATTGCTTCAACAGCAAGATCTGTTGGGAGGATTTCAATATTATTAAGTTGTTGAGTCATGACCATGCCATTTCATTATTATTTTAAAAACCCTAACCCCAAACATCTTCCCAATTTAGAAATGCCTGAGCAATACTTCCAAATCCTGGGAGGCCTGGATCTACAACGGTTACAATGTCTGCTGATTCATTACCACCTTGTTTTGTACCTCTAATAGCACGACCAACCATTTGACTATATAGTACAAGGGATTTGGTAGGTCTAGCTATTAAAGTAGCGCTAGTTTTAGGAGCATCAAAACCTGTAGTTAAAACGCCATAGTTACAAAGTATCTTAGGTGTTGAATCACCCCCTTTGAACTTTCTAATCGCGCGCTCGCGCGTGCCAGATGGTGTTTCACCAGTAACTACATCAGCATCATATCCCTTAGAACTAAGAATTGCAGTCATAAGTTTTGCATGATTTACTGAAGAAGCAAAAAGAATTACCCTTTGATGTTTTTGCAATAGCTGTTCAGCCTCAGCAAGAATTAATTGATTTCGATCACTGTTCTTCCCAACCTCCTCTAAAAATTCATCCGAATATTCTTCTGATGGATTCTTGGTTAAGTCTTCAGATTGATTAAAAGTACTCTCAATTAACTTGAAATCAGGTTTAGCAAGATATCCTTCATCTATTAAATACGTTACAGAATTACTATAACCTGGAATTTCTAGAGTGATTTTTTTGGAACCAAAGAAATCGGCTAATTCTGCGTCGGCTTCTACATCATTCCAAGTTCTTCCAGGAGTTGCTGATAGCCCAAGTAGTTTATTTTTTGGGCGTTTAGTATGAAGTCCTTCAATAATAGAGCGATATGTTGGGGCTATAGCTTGATGAGCTTCGTCAACTATTGTTAATGAAGTTCTATCACCAAGCGTCATTAACATGTTTGCATCTCGTTGGTATAAAGCATTTATTTTTGCAAATCCTGCAATTATGATTCCATCACGCATATTTGTTAGGTCCGGTGTATAGTTTCCCCAATATCTATATATTGGGACTTCTCGGTTACCAATATACTTCCAAGCACGCTTAAACTCTTGAGCGGCTTGCTCAAGAAGCTCAGCACTTTGCGCAAGCCAACAAATTAAAGTATTCTCATTTTCAGATAGATGCCTTACAGCAATATTTATTGCTGTTCTGGTTTTACCAGCCCCTGTAGGCATATGCAAAAGTGCTTTGTAAGGATGTTCGCGGAGAGTCAATTCCACTCTATGAGCAGCGTCTCTTTGATGTGAAAATAGACCATATTCTGGAAAACATGATTCAATTTGAGCCTCTAATGGTTGAGGCGCCCGCTCTTCATCTTGAAGTCCAAAAAAATCCAACAAACTTTCCCATGTTAATCTTTTTGATAAAAAATCAACATTTCTTAGCTGATCTAATGGATTGTGAGAGACCTTATTTCCTAAGCGGATAAGTAGTTCATTAACCTTATCATTTGGCAAAAGACTTAAAATAATGTTACGAGAAACAGACTCTTTTAGGGCTTTTTTTGGATCAATCAGCTTGATGCAGACAGGTATCAGTTTGTCAATCGTTGACAATAGCAATGGGTCGATTGAGTTGATCAAAGCTACAACTTGATCATCAAGCAGCTGAATAAGTTGCTCAGGACTGGAATTAGAAATAAGGCGTTTAAATAAGTAGCCTGGAGATCCCCCAGAATAATTTTCAGTCATGTACATCCTAGTTGTTATTTATGACAAACTAAACAAGCCCCACCACCTTCATCCTCAAGATAAAGTTCATCAAGCTCTATATTGAAATTTACAGGTCTTAATGGATTTACTGGTCGACGATCTTTTTCCTTTTGCTTTCGTATTTCAAAGTCGCTTTTAATTTGAGCTACACGATCTGGATGCTCTAATTCAGATAAAGACTCACCTTGAGTCCAAGTAAAAGGTGAAGAATTTTCTAAAGCTAACTTTTCATATTCTTTTGCTTTTTCAAATTCAACAGGATGTTTTTCTTTTAAACCGACCCATTCAATTTTTTGTTGATAGAAACAGAATGTGCAACCACTTCTTGAACGCCAATCATAATACTTTGGATAACCTACACCCGAGGCCTCAAGTATGTCCATTACCCCTTTTTTGTCTACCCCATACTCTCTAAAAGGCAATCTAATTTTAAGATTATCATCGGAAGATATATAACCTTGACGATATTCTTCATCTGAGCGAATTGCAACGTAACTAGTTACAATATCACCTGAAGCCAGCATAGGTTTAACCCAGTTTTTAAAAGGTAATAGTTTTAGCTGTCTAGTACACCAACGTGTGTTTGCTGACGGTAAAAAGTGATTGTATTCTCTAAGCCAGAAATCAAAGTCACGACTCGGGTTTAATCTAAGAATCGGCTTACCCAGAAATCCCTCTAGCTTTCCCAAAAATTCGTAGACTTCTGGAAGCTCTTTTCCAGTATCAGTAAAAAAATAATCAATGTCTAATTCTGGAAAATGTTGGCGCATATAGACTGCTAAGGCAGCGCTATCCTTGCCACCAGAAAGCCCTAACACATGCTTATTCATTAGCAATTCCTTTACCATGAAGTGTATCAACACCGGCTTGTGCAAGAGCTGCCAGAAATAGCTCTTTGCTAATACTTTTTGAGTGCGTGAGAAATGTAGCGGCTAATTTATCAACTATAGGCTGATCATTTTTTGAAATATTAAATGATTCTGACATCGTTTCCCCATCATCACCTGTACCAAAAACCACAGCAATTGCCTTTCTTGACGGATTGCGATCTCTCACAGATGCTATGGCTTCAAATTGTCTAAATTTCAGTGACCAGTCAGCTAATGTGATTAAAGCTAAATCAGCATCTTGATCGTTCCAGTCTCGTGGTGGCTTGCTAACTGCAAGGCTACATAGGCCTTCATAATATGGTCTTTTTTTCTCAAAAACAGACAATCTGCCAGCGAAGCCGTCTAAAAGGAAATCACCTGATATTCCAGAAACAATCTTTGCTCTAGATTTAATTGATTCAATATCGTTTAAGTCAGCATCTAACGCAATGATCATTTTTGAGATTATTTTGTCTAGTTTTATTTCATATGCAGTTGTAATTTCTTTTAACGCTTCACCTAACAACTGCTTATAGTCATCGGATGCACTTACGCCAAATATCATGGGCAAATCTACAAATAAAACCTTGTGCGGATCGCTAGCACGCAATAAAACATCCCGAACCTCCCTAGACTGCTTTGTTAGCTGAGTTGTTCTTTTAGTCCATTCGGGCTGCTGGAACATTAAAGAAACCAGAGCTCTCGCGGTGCTTAAAGGGTCCTCCAAACCCTCCGAAATAATGTTGTCGCTAAGCTGTGCATTAATCCCTTCTAAGATAGATCTTTTTTCTTTGTCTATTTGTACATACTTTAATGATATATGCTGTGGAGCCTGAAGTGCTTCGTCAACAGTAACATCTGAAATTTCTGGGACGAACATCCCATCTTTATATAAAGCAACATTAGCTCTATTAGCTAAAATATAAGCAAAAGCAATTATTGGTAACACACCATTTTTGATACCATACGGCGGCTTTGACCATCTGCTATAAAGCTCTGTTAACGACACGGCTCCGTCATTCTCGCGAAGTAGTTTTTCAGCAGCATTCCATGCTTTTTGAAATGACTCTCCTTTCCCTTCCTCTGATGGGCGGTGAAATGCCCAATCCTGCTCACCTACTTGCTTGTGAATGCCAACAGACTTTAATAATGAATAATACAAACCTGCCTCTGCTGGATATCCATCAAATCCTAGATTTGGTAACTTTCCATTGACTATCATGGCGTGAAGAAGAGTTCTTCTAGCTTTTGAACTTGTTCCAGATAATTTGTCGCGATTAACTAGTTCGTTAAGAATGTGAGGTGTACATGAATACAGTAAATCAGCTAATGAAGATGCGGTTGATGAAAGGCCCGTTGAATCTGAGCTCTTTAGTATTTTACCGTTCAAGTACCAATGGGCATAAAAAAATGCTTCTCTTAATTCATTTTCTAGCCGATTACGAATTGACGAAATTCGAGCATCAATCTCTCGCCTTGCAATTGGATCACCTTCATTCTCAGGACGATTTTTCCTTACAAATTCCATGCCTAATAGTTCGCGGCTAAGTTCTTTAATCAGGTCACCATTTTGAGGCGCACCAAGCACAACAGGATATTCTGATTTGTTTTTTGAATTTATTTTGCAAATGGACTCCAATTCTTCATTTGAGTTGTCCTTGCTTGGTATACACAGAATAAATGCACCGAAGGCATCATTTGGCGCGCCGTACTCAGAAACTTTTTGCTTAATTTGGGCTGCATTGCATAGCTCTATGTTCATCCATCGCAAAGTTCCTGTAGTTAAATAATGTCTTTTTGCTACAGCAGGGTAAAGGTTTGTAAGCTTTGATAGTTGACCTAAATCTGGATCTCCGATTGAAAGAAGTGCTTCATGCAAGGCGCCATCAATATCAAAGTCACTTCCAGCAAATACTCCCCATGCTCCTAAGTGTTTTCTAAAAGCAATAATTGACCAATTTTTTAAATTTTCAAGCGCTTCTTTAACTTCAATTTGAGAAAAAGCAGGAAGGCATGATTGGAGTGTTTCATCATCAGATGATAATCCTGAACCGTTTTTAAACAACTCAATAATAGCAATTGTTTTAGTCAGCTGAACATGAACTTTGTCGCCTTTTGCTTCACTTCGTTCAACTGCTTCAGCGGCTTGAGCCCACCTATGACCATCTGATGAGGCCAATATCGCTGGTTCAAGATTTAACTTCAAATAGTCCCAATAAATACAGGGCAAGTAATAGGTAGACTCATCTGCATTACTTGTGAGAAGAAAGTCTTTAAAGCCTTTAGGTTCAACAGACACCAGAAAACTAAATGCACTTCTTTCATTCTGACCAAAGCGTCTCTTTGATGTTGGGCCTAAAAGTGCAGCTGTCGCTGGATGTAATGGCCAGCAATTATCAAGGCTCTTCCAGAAAGTTGAGCTTACTGAAGGTCTTCTTGAACGAATTAGCTCTGCTATTTTTTTTGATATAACGTTTGTTGATGTATGCTTAAAGCTTGAGCTTAAAGCTTTACCAGTTAATTCGACTAACTCATCTGTTGCAGAAATCAAAGGAATATCGACAAATCTACCCTGAATTTTTGACCACTCCTCGCGCGCATTACGGCCGAGTTTTCTTGCATATTGTTCAAATGCCTGATGTAGTATGCCTACAATTATAAGCTTCCCGCTTGTTCTGTTTGCTAACTCTGCAAGTTGTTGATAAAAATAAATATCTTCATGATTTTGAAGTGCAGATTCCAGAAATTTACCAAGCTCATCAATTACTACAAGCACTCCAGTTTGTGAGATAGATTCAGACTCTTCTGCTAGTAATTTTAACAATTGATCAGGATTTATATTTTCAGCTCTGTCAATATTCCCACCTTTGGCTTTAATTAATGCCACATATAAAGATTGGACTACGCTAGCTCTTTTTCCTACTACAGGCAGTACTAACCAACCACTTTTTCCTGAATCAAAAGCCTTTAGAACAATATCATCGTCTGCCAACCCCAGAACATCGATAGCTTCTTTACGAATTTTTTCATCATGGTACACAATAGAGCACAATCCCAATGCCAGTGATGATTTACCACCACCATATGGACCAGTCCAAGTGAATGCATGTTGCTTCGTTTCTAAAATCTGTCGAGCTGTGTTTTCTAGAACTGATTTAGCTGTACCTTGGCATATGTATCCACTCAAGCTATCAGTTTTACCCAAATCAGCATCAATATGAATTGAGCGCTGAAATTGACGAGTTATAGTAACAACATCGGAAAGTTTTTTGTCTGACATTACTCAATCTCCAATGCCTGATTTAAGCTAAATTCAGACGTGCATATTATTTGTTTTTGTCCTGCGGTGTCCGACCATTGATAACATCCGTTAGTAGACTTCTCCAATCCGATTAACCTCTCTGCTAATGAATCTTCATCGAGTTTGAAGACTCTCCCAGGAGATCCAGGATCGTAAGCTATGGATTCAAATGATAAGGTACTTTGATTTGATGCCGCATTAGCCCAGTAGTCAACCAGTGTATACAGGAATATATTGTCTGGTAGAGTGGGCTTCGGACCTCTAGAGAACTCATAGAGGCCGTTTGCTCCTATTTGCAATAATCCAAGCTCGGCGAGCATTGGTTCAGCATTATCTTCTAGTGATGTACTTGATTGCTTGGAAACATATGTACTAAAGAAAATGTTTACATCTCTATTTAATGTATTTGGTGACACTTTTATACGTGGTGACTTTTTCTCTAGGTATTCTTCAATTGAAGATAGCAATTGTGAAGGGGAAAAACTATATTCACCCAGTTGATTAAATGCCAAAAACCATGTGGTGGCCCTTGCACCAAACTTAGAACGACCCGCTAAATTCCAATGAGCAATCCATGAGGTACCATATTGCTCTGAATATTGATCTAAGCCATTATTTCCAAAGAGATTTTCACCAAGATCGGTAGACCTGTAAGTGCCATTAACACTCTCAATTATTCCACAAGCTGTAGCCCAATGTCGTATTGAAGCTACCATATTTTTACCAACACCAAAATCTATAATAGCGTCTTCGTTAGTAAATACACTCTTTTTGCCTGAATGCGCTACGGCTTCATATGCCTTTTTTAACCACATATGCCTTAGCGGGAAAGTTTCATGTCCCGAGAAGTGTGGTTCGTAATTTACATCATTTATTAAGCTTTTCATGTCAGCACCTTTTGCTGGAGAATTATACCAGCAAATGTGCGGACTGGCGGAAATCACCAGTCCGAATTAACATGAGATATTTATAATATGCAACATCCTTAAATTAGTAATTATCTTTTATAAACAGATTGTTATAATATTTTTCAATACAAAAAATTCACTCCACCAAAAAAGTTTCGCGTATCCTAAATATCACATGTAAATTCATTGCTGAACGCTGGACCACTCGTGACAGGCATTAAAAAGGTTGAAGGCGGATTCTTTATAAAGCGTGTATTAAGGTCAAGTCTTCCATCTAAAAAAATGAGAAAGCAATTGCGAGTAAGGTGCCGCCTAACTTGATATGCGTAATCGTTATCATCATATGCCTAACGTTTGAAATCACCGGCCTCCGGGGGTTTTCGCGCAGGTCCGGTGGATTGATGGGTTAGCCTGCACGGATCTATTGATTGCATGGGGCGAACTTATGAAATGTTTTTGTGGCGGACCTTATCTCAGGAAGAAAGCGAGACTGCCAGTCAGAGAATTCACTGGCTAGGTCAATCTCTTGTCGGGGCCACCCCATCTGGTTTGCAATCGATTGAGAGATCACTAGCCCACTGAGTGCGGTTGCCAATGCAAGCTTTTCTTTTTCGCCTTCAGTTACGAGTTGGTCTGCAAACATCCCAAGGGCAATCGCAAGTCGAATTGGAGCTATCGGGTAATGGTCTCCGGCACAGTGGGGCTCTGTATCAAATAGGAGAAAAATAAGTCCTGCGCATGCACAGGACAGTTCTCTAAACCCTTGGGTTGTCGACTTGTATTGTTGAGGTGTGCCACATAAACCCATGTCTCGACTTAGCTTGCTACATTCGACAGCGGTACCAAGTAGCAATCGGCCGGCGAAATTATCTGCGTCGCACTCAGTAATGTGAGAACTCCGAGCTTGTGAATTAATAAGTAATACCGGATTGTCATTTTCAATCCATCCCAGCTGCCCTGTTGTTCTATGCCTAAAGTTCAGATGCCCTCTCACCACGTGGCCGACCTCATGGTAAGCAACAAAACTGGCGCAAAAGTAGAAAGATGTAAGGCTCAACTCAGCATCACTAATTGCTGATAGTTGAGGAATATGCTTCCGTATGATTTGAATAAACGTAGGCTCCGCCGTAACTTCAAGCAGTCGCTGAATGGTTCCAGTGAACAGTCCAATGACATACGTCTCACGTTCGCCAGATAATTTCGATGCGAAAGCATTAAAACTATCGTTTTCAACAACTTCAATGGCAAATTGCACTTGTGGGCAACGACTGACAATGAGCGGTGACGTTAGAACGCATTCAATTTTCTTTCTGAAATCGAGTGCAGTCTTAGTCGTCCCCTCATTGGAGCTACTGATTGCACCTATGTGTTGAGTGAAGGCTCCGTACCGGAAAGCCAGATTAATCAATGTCCAACATTCGGATGAGAACACCCCCCACTTGTTTTTGCGAGAGGCCCTTACTGCCGTGAGAATGGCTCGGATATACATAAGGAGTGCAGGCTAACGTTTGAATTCAGTGGCCGCTGAAAGCGGTCCGCTGGAATGATGTGTTATGCAATTAGTATGACCCATCATGAACACGCTTGTGTGTTTCAGGAAGCACGCCAGCCTTTTTCAAATTGAATTCAGCTGCCCGAGAAAGAGCCATTGCTGAAACCATGGCTGAACCCGCAGCGGCATCGAGCAGGGCAACATTATGTGATTGCTCAATGCTAGCAAGTTGAGGCTCTTTTAGTTTGGCTCTTGCTCGCATTGTTCCTAGCCCCATTTCATCAGCGTGGATCAAATGGCTTGATAGTCCGTAGGAGTGAGAGAAACTGGCAAACGGCGCTATTTTGAAGTCGGCTTTGAATCTCTGATCAAGTTCAACCATCATTCGTGTAAAGCCCCATCTTGACTCGACCTCCTTGCGAATGTCTTTTGGTACTTTTTCTCGCAACTCGGAGAGTTTTGCTTCTGAAAGCACAAGCGCCTTTAGGGTCGGATGTGCTTCCGCATTTTCCCCGGAAATTGATTTGCAGGCTTTGTCGTGCAGTTTCAAAGTATTGATGATTCCGAGTATCTCCTCATACTCATGGCAAGCTACCGCCCGAGCTGCCTTGGGCTGAAAGCAAAGAAAGCAAATCTTTACACATGACTCCAGCAATGGGCGAACAAGAATTTGCGCATCCCATAATGCTTCGATTTTAAGTAGCTCAATAATTGCGTTGCTGCGATTCGCAATGAAATTGAACTGATCGGCACATATCGCTACAAGCTTTTCTTCTCTGGGCTGAAGATGTTCGGCTGTTTCAATAAATACATCTGCACACTCATTCTGAAAGCGTGCAAACCTATCGATTGTCGATATCAGCGATGGCCTATGCATAACAGTTATTATACGGACGCATGCGTCCGTATAATAATATTGTGAATGTTGATTTTGACATGTTGTTTTTCCTTTTAAATCTTATAGTTAACTATTGCTCTGTCCGTATGATAATTAATAGCAAGTACGGACGCAAATCACTTAACAAAAGCGCTCTTTGGATCACCAATGCTTTTTTGGGGGTAATTGAATGAGTGGCTGCTTAGGGTCGCAAACTCCGATTCTCAGCGTCAGCTTTGAAGAAATGTGATTATTAGGCCAAATTGCAGACAGTCATAAAACTCACTCAGGGCCCTTAGCTGTCCAATAGCAATTCAATTAATCCACCATCAAGCAGACCGATAATTGTGGAGTCATTAGAATTTAATAAATATTAACCCAGTGATTTGTTTGTTTAAATCAATCACAAAAATCTGATATCCGTTTAGATAAAAAATAAAAATAGTAAATGCCCATATGGGCTTTATAGTTATATAAAGAAACAATCTAGATATCAGTGAGATCTTACAACAATTTAAAAAAATCTCACTTTGAAAATAGAAGGTTGTTGCAAAAGTAATTATGAGTAATCTTTTTACATTGTTTCAAGTTGCTCTTTTAGGCATGAACACGTACTTGGATTAAAAACCCCGAGGCTAATGTAATATCTCCTTGTCATCTTGAACAGCAATGCTTCCACTTGATGAATATATACCAATAAGCTCTTCCATTAACTCACTTATTTCATTTTTTGTATTTTTATAAACAGCCTCATATTTAACCTTATCTTTTTCTGAAAACTGCGGAATACTTAAAAACCAATTTCGTACGTCTTCGTGAAGTGGATATTCTTTATCTTCATTGATATTCAATGGCGATAAAGAGTCTGCGATATCACAAAAAAGAATATTTTTGTCTGTGAAATACGCAGTAACGATGCTCATCACACCAAATAATTCGCTATGATCAAGAACTAATTTTCTTTCAATGAATAGGCGACCTAAGTCCGCATTTTCACTGATTAATAGCTTTGGTAATTTACTCGTATCTAGTGCAAACATCTCATCGTTCCTGCCAAGAATGGCATTCGAGGAATTAAGCATTTGCGTTATGGTAATCAAAAAATTCAACGTTTCTTTGTTTTCCAAAGTGTCTTTACGTTGATTCAATTTCATATAAATACTCCTATATATGTCTCCGAAGATAAGACCGAATGCAGCTATTTACTTTAAATTAGCGTGTAAATTACAAAAAATATATTAACTATATTCTATCATCTATGTCACTTATAGAGCGTGTTCTTATAGTGCATCATTTAATAGGATATAGCGTATGTCTAATCCTAAAAATCCTATCGATGCCAACACACTTATTCTTTTTGGGAATAGGCTTGCAGCTTTGCGCAAAGAGTTGGGGTGGTCACAAGAAAAGCTTGCACTTGATAGCGGAGTTGCTAGAAGTTATTTAAGCGGTGTAGAACGTGGCAGGAGAAACATATCGCTCTTAAATATTGTTCGTCTTGCTACTACGTTAGACTATCCAGCTAAAGAACTTTTGAATTTTAATTCCACTTCTGTAATTAATAAGTTGCAATAAAGCGCAGCCTTTTAAGTACACTTATTACTTCTCTAAGGTTATTTACAGTACATGCTAGAGACTGTGTTGCTAACAGGATGAGTACTACATTTACAGGCTTTCAAGCTGAGTTTTAAAGAAATCACTTCAGTATTTAAATTTCTAGAAAAAAACGAGCAATTTATGGGTGTTTTCTCAAGCAAATATTGTTTGAGTTCACGCTTATTTTTTGTGATTTATTCATTAAACCACCCCACCGTATTTAATTGAACTCAATACTTTCATTACTTCAATCACACCTTCCGGAGTATCTAAGAGTTTAATAGGCTCATTATCAAAAACTGTATGATAGGTTTTCAACCAATGGTCAGCCGTAACCTCCGAACCAAACACCTCTATAGCCTCTTTTCTAACTTTCTCTAAATGGTTCATATAATTTTCTTTGTTTAATAAGGATTATTGATTAAGGGTAAGTTGATTGTAATGTAAATCTGAGAATTCAAACTCTTCCACTTTCTGGAATTTCCTTATCGAAAGTCCTTATTATTTTTGCAACCTCGTTTTCCGTAGGCAAGCTTTTAGAGCTTCCAGTTGGCTTATCAATATCATTCATCTGTATGCCTTTGGCGCGAATATGATAAGCAATTCTTTGCCAACGTTGTTTCCATAAAGTTTCTCTTCTCTTAAACTCTAACACCTCTAATTTCAAACGATCTATTTCTCTTTGCTGCTCCTCGCTGTCTTTTGCGAATTTTTGGCGACTCTTAACTAGCCCTCCTGCCAACGCTTTTTTTGCGAGATCATATGCCGCTTTAATCTCAGATTTGGCCTGAAGGGATTGTCTAGAAAACACAAAACGCTCTTCTAATAGAGCCCACGTCAATTTACTACCGAGCTGTCCAGAAGCCCAACGATCCAGGTCATTTACGATTGAAGTAATGTCACTCTCTTGCATACGACGAAACCGGCTAATCATCTATGCGCTCCTCTAAATATGAGATTGGGTCAAATGGCTCAATTTGGTAGTCTGCCATCTGCTTGGATAGAACACTTAGCTTCTTATCGTTATGAGCAAGCCAGTCAGAGCTTTTTTTAGGTTTCTGATCTTTGGTCTTTGCTTCTGCAGTTTTACGAGCAATCAATGTGACTGCATAAATTCGCTTTAACTCCTCTTTACGACCTTCATCACCTTTAGCCCAAACGTAATCATTACAATCAGCCGAACATTGCAAATGTCTTTCACAAGGTGTTTGAACAAAATTATGAACACATATCCCAGGACCAACGTCATGGACTGCATTAACCCTAGCTGAAAGCACTGCATCTTGAATACCTATAGGTAATAATTTTATTTGCTCAGCTAATCGACCACCAACTTTTCCATCCTTTATGTCGGCACGCAGCATTAACGCCCTTTTTTCTCGACTCGTGTGCTGGTAGGCTTTGCTATCTCTAGAGTTTGAGCGACCAAACCACTCTGTTTGCAATAAGTCTGAAAGACCGCCTTCATCTAAAAGGGTATTAAGTGTGTGACGGAAGTGATGGCTTGTAAAGTCAACCTCTAAGCTTGACGAAGCGAACTTGGTACATAATTCTGGGAAATTCCGTAAAAAAGTGGTCAACATTGAATGAGTCACTTGTGTAGAAACCCAACGAGCAGATGCACCTGCTGACAAACCTACGTTTCTAACTATTAACAAGTCTTTTAGAAAATGCTTTTGCCCATGTTGGTCAATATGAATTGGTTCAAGACTGTTTAAATTAAAGTCTTTTTTGCAATACGCAATTAGGCCATTTTTTGTCGTAAACCAAGATAGTGATTTAGAGGCCTTACCTTTTAAGGTAATCTTTTTCACATGAGAAAATGCAAGACCATTTTTTCTGACCCACCCATTTGGTTCTAATAGATTAGTAGGAATAGTTAACTTTTTCAAATCCCCTTTATAGAATTTTTTATCATCTGAATAATCAAAAAGAAAAAATAAATCGGGCCCTCTGTTGACGTGCATTTCTGAAGCGACTGTTCTTGGGGCAGTGCATAAATGTTTTAATTCTGAAATAACTGGCTCTACAATTGAAACCACATCAGTCGGGAGATAGAGATTTCGCATTGGCGTAGAAACATCACCTAGTGATTGCTTACGCGGGAAATATTTCAAATATGAACGTCCCTGTTCATCTTTATTAACCACTTGATTTGGAAGCGTCGCAATTTCACTAAACCTACGTCCAAGCATTGCAATCAAAGTCAGTACCAATACATATAGCCGGTATTTATGACCTTCTGGCACATTCAAATATAACTCGCCAATTATTTTGAAAACCTTGGGATCGACTAATTTATCTCCCTCTGTTTTAAGGGTTTCTTGGTCATCAAGCCGCTTTTGTCCAATGCCCCCCGTATTCTCCGGACGCTTCATTCCAGAATATTTATAGTTAAGCAAAGTATTACAAAGACCATTAGCATCACAATGTGCTGCAAACTCTCCCATGGCTTTGTGCATGTTATATGCAACTCCATCGCTATAATCTTTAGTTAATCGATTAGACGCCAAATCAAGAATTTCGGGTGTCAATTGAAACAACCGATCGCCTCGACTAACCATTTCATAGACTACATAGCTAATTGCAGTAATAAAATTTCGCTGATTCGGTGCTGCCTGCTGATTTCTATGAAAACGAAGTGCTATCAAGGCCTTAACCATGTCAGCCCACTCACCATCCATTGGTGTACCACCCAATGTTGGGGCATAGTAAAAATTTAAAGTTACTTGAAGAACATTTTTTCCACTTAGTTTAAGCAATCTGCCAGAAGTAATCGTCCATGATGCACTGTCCCAAACATCAAGATTAAAGCCTTCTAGATTCAATGATTTTGCTTTTTTGACGGTGGAGGAAAAATTAGCCAATCTATCTTTATCTAAAAGTGTCAGAAACTTCACAACTCTTGCTTTTCTCTGTGATCGCTTATCCGCCATGCTGTCCTCTCAAACGGCATTCCTCAACAACTTGGCTTACTGCGAAAATTACCTCATCAAGCTGAATACCAAGACGAGATTTTTCATATTTTTCCATCCTATCCCGCCTACCATTAAGCAAGCATTCCAAAACATGCTCATGATCAGCAAAGCTATAGGGCTGAAATTTTTCACAGAGGTAGCAAGAAAATGGAGGATCCAAATGGCATATACTCTCTTTACCACATACGCCAATATCCGTTTTTTCAGTTGGGTTGGATTCATCAATGAATAAAAGATGCTTATCATCTCGATCACCATTAATCGCATGAACAACTGAATCAATCATGTTGCCTCTAAACAAATTAAGGTATTGCGCAAATCCCTTTGCAGTTGCTTTATCCAAATGCTCTACGATACTGCCTGCCAATTCAAAGTAGACAAATACATGCTGAGTGTCTGTGTGATCTAAAATTCTTGCGAGTTCTTTTTTACTAATTCCTTCAGCGGCAAGCGCGGTTCCCAATGTATAACGCAACCGTCGCGCACTAATTCTTAGAATCTCCTTGGTCAATGGAGAAATAATTTTGTGCCGTTTGACAAATTGCTTGATCATGCCACTTATATCTGCACTCGTCATGTTGAAAGATGAATCAATCAATCCGCTAAGAATTGCTGATTTATTGCCGTTTATATTGATAAACAACGGCCGATCTATTGAAACACACTTTCCCTCAACCTCTACAAATGTTTTAATTTCTTGATTTGCATCTATTAACTCTAAAAGATACTTTGCAAACTCTGGAGCCAAGTATTCCATCAACATATCATCTCTAGGATTCAGTTGCCTCTTTTTTATTCTAGGCATATTGATAACCCATGTTGGTTCTTCTAAATCTGGCGTCAAATTGGCCAGATCGCTTTCCCTTAAGAAAGTAAGATTAGCAGGATTCCTACCCAATGCGATTGACAAAGCAAGCGCTGCTTTTTCCTGCAAATGAATTAACTCAGGACTTTTATCAGCTTTCATTGCCTTTATTAACAAAGGCAATTCTAAAGATCGATGTAAAGGTCCACGATCGACATCTTCCATGCGGACCGCTTCCCCTTTTGGATTACCCGGAACTGATATAGCATCTAACTCCAACGCATATACAGGACAAAAACCAATTTCAGGGTAATTTTCCGCACACCAAACATACCATTGAATCGGACGATACATCACCCATAAGCGATGGTCCTTTCGGGATTCAGATAAGGCGTACTCAAAAGTCTTGATAAAGTTTATCTTCAACTCTTCACGATCAACACATTTATTGAATTTAAAATCTGCTTGAAAGTTAATAAGCTCTCGCCAGACATCCTGAAATGAGGCATATGCAGCATGAGTAGAAGTGAATTCCAATCTATCCTGAATATAGCGCTTCGTTGCCCACCTGAGCCCCAAGTCGCTAATATTTGCAAAATTCAAACTCATTGATTTTGCTGCTGTGTAAGGCAGATGCCATATATCATTAGAAGTATCTACCGGATGACCTTCTCTGGAAATAACAGTACCTGGTACATCAAGCCATCCATTAATCTTAATCTGAGTTGTAATTAAATTCGAATTCATAAAGCTTCCTCTTAATCTAGTATCTTGCTGTGATAATTCCGCATTGCTTTATTGGCCTGTTCCTGAATTTCCTGTGCTATGTATACCTCCTGTGACGATAAGCTACTATCTCCACGGAGGTCAGCAAGTGCCTCAGCGCGGCGGTCCTCACCCATACCCGCTTCTCTCAGCAGTCGCTCCATGTTGCTTGAGAATGTATGACGAAGTGATTTTGCTGACAAATTAGATGGCAATTCCTCAGGATATCGGTTTCTAAGAATCTGAAAAAATTGCACTATGCTAGGTTGAGACAAAGGTTTCCCTTCATCACTAAGAATCAAATACTCCGAATCTTCGCTTGCGTTAGCCTCTAATTTTTCTCGCCAAATCATGATGTATTCATCAATATATTTGGCAAAAATTGGATTATCAATTGGCATCACCCGTCCATTACGCTTGATATGCGGTCTTGGTCTTCGTTTGTCTTTCGAATCAGGTGGGCGTCTTACAACTTTAATCGCCGATATGGCACCAAACTCGATATCTTCTACTTTGAGGCTAAGTAACTCCCCAGGTCTTAATCCATAGTTCAGCATAATCATGACCAAGATGTAATTTCTAAAACGCACAGAAGGATCTCTACCAAAAATTTGATCATTTTTTGGATCAAGGCAATTTACCAAAAACTTGGCTTGCCTAAGTGACAGCCCCTTTTGCTTGCTAGCATTTTTGGGCGGGGCGCTGATGAATGAGTTATCTAGCCAAGAGATGGATCTTATTTTTTGTTCTCGAATATGCTCATAACGCATATCATTGGATGGAATAGAACCTAGGTATATATCAAAGTGCAGTCCGATAAATTGACGAATCGTTGTGAGCCTTTGATTAAAGCTGTTTGGAGTAACAGTAAGCTTTTTTACTTTACGTCCCTGAGATTGATCTCTCCTTAAACTTTCAATCAATCCACCACGAATCTCAGCTTCAGTGAAAGCATTTCCTTTCACTATACGGCCCCAAAGATCAATACGCTCTTTCTCCAACCACCGGTAAAGTACTGATAGTTCGCGCAGGTTTCTAACTAACGTATTTATTCCTAATGCTCTACGTCCCATCACGAACTCTGATGGCATTGGGATGGGTAAACCGTCACAATCCAAAAGAATTGGCAGTTGATCTCCAGATGGGTGATCGATTATCTCCACGTGTATATTTAAAGTATCCATACAAAAAGTATATGTACTTTTTTAACCTTACGTGATGATCTATATATGCGTTTTTAATATGCTATATTTTATTGACAGAATAAAATAAATAAAAAAACGCCCAAATCTTTACAAGAAATGGGCGTTTTAATTTAAAACAAATTACTTTATTTACAATAAGTTATGAAGCTGTCCAAGCGTTTTAACTTTACATTTTATGTTTTGTACGGTTCAAAAAGGAATATCATCTTCAAAATCATCAAAACCTGAACCACTAGTCGCTGCTTTTGCAGTTGATTGTGCTGGCGCCTGTTTGGCTGATGACTGATTAGCGCTTGATGACGTTTGATCATAATCGCT
>Ga0208125_100451_pt1 | contig 24176 bp, 21 predicted proteins | sample LakWasM128_HOW14_2_FD_183938 | JGI IMG/M metagenome (GOLD analysis project Ga0208125, IMG submission 183938) | Freshwater sediment methanotrophic microbial communities from Lake Washington under simulated oxygen tension - Sediment Metagenome... | ecosystem: Environmental > Aquatic > Freshwater >...
CGTAATTACTACTGGTGAGTCCGTTGGCAGTAATCGCATAGCTACCAGCATTAACGGCTCCTTGACTATTGCCACCATAGGTCAGTGCACCAGCTAGCACAGCCCCAGTTTCTCCATTCACAAAGCCATTGTAAACTACGCCATTGCCACCAGCGTAAGCCTGACCGTTGTAGCTCTTGCTAGCGCCGTTGGCGGTTATTAGCAGCGGTGCAGGATTGATTGTGAGTGCGCCATCAGCATAGCTGATGTCATAGTTCTGATTGAGTCGGTTAAAACCGCTGTTTTGCGGGCTGTTATAATCACTGGCAGCGACAGACAACGTGAAGCTACCCGCATTAATTGCACCTTGCGCCATGCCGGTATAGGTAGAACTGCCATTCAGCGTATCAGTCAGTGAGATTTGTGAATAACTGACACCGTTACCACCGCTGTAAGCCAAACCCGAATAGGTTTGACCAGCATCATTAGCGGTAATGGTTAGCGGCATCAGGAAATACCGTAACAGGGGCGCAGTTTGCCCCTCATAGATACGCCACACCTTGCCAGTGCTACCGGCATTATCAATGTCCCAGCCGGCATCGGTAAACGTGGAAAGCGTTTGCATTTCGGCAGTAGTTTTGCCCACTGCCCCCAAGCCACCAACGCTGGTTGCTTGCCCCGTGGTTTCGGTATTCCAGTAACTGTCGGTCACATTATCAGGTAACGTATCGTAGCCTACCAACCCACCAACATTGGTCGCACCATTGACGCTGCCGCCCGCATAACTGCGAAGCACAAGACTGGGATCAAAAAACCCAAAAAGGTCATTGTTAGCTCCCAATAGCCCACCCACCTTGTTGACACCCGTAACCGGTGAATTGGCATAGCTGTCCACTATATTAGACGTAGCGTCCATGACACCGACCAGACCGCCTACACGCTCATTGCCGGTGACCAAAGCATTTTGGGCGTAGCTTTCACGTATCGTTCCAGATGTGGTATTCCCTACAAGGCCGCCCACATTGTCATGCCCGGTAACCTGCCCGGTGGCCCAGCTATGAATTATTTCCCCAGAATCCAGCTTTCCAACCAAACCGCCCACATTGTCACCACCTATAACCTCGCCAGTGGCAAAGCTATCTTCGATTAAAGAAGTTGCTTCAGTGCCTCCAACAGAACCCATTAAGCCGCCGGCACTGCCGACACTTGTTGACAAATTAGTCACCTTGGCACTGCTGGAACTTCCGATTACAGAGGCACCTCCGGCGCCGGTTAAGCCGCCTACATGCCAATTAATACCGGCACTGGCTAACACGGTGACCGTACCACTCGTATATACATTAAAAATAGTCGCATTATTTGACAACCCAGCAAGAATGCCTGCACCGCTAATGGCAGCGCCTAATGCGGTAAAGTCAGTTTCAGCTCTCACATTGGCATTAGTGATATGCAAATTCTGTACACTAGCTGAACCTTCCAGATAACCGAAGAGACCAACTCCGTGATAATAGGAGAAAATATCCGCGTAGCTCGGATCAGGTAAACGGTTAACAGCGGTAAGATTGCTGATAGCATGCCCCAAGCCATCGAATTTGGTTGTAAACGGGTTAAATATCTGATCACCCACTGGAGCCCAGCCGAAGCCACTATTCCAGCTACTGGTCACCGTAGCATCAATATCTGCCCCCAGAACATAGTTTTTAGTCAGGTCGCCGCTCATGCCCTGCAGGTCGGTACCGGTCAGGCTGCCCTCGGCGCCAAGGTCAGTAATGACGGTGTAATCAATAACAGGGCCCGCATTCCCTGCTTGGGTACGAAAGTTGTCCCCTGCCGGCAGGTTGACCTTAACGCTGTTATTGGTGTCGATGAAATAGTTATCATTAACGCCGCCCATCGCGCTGGCCTGACCATATTTGAGGAATAAGCTGGCGGTGCCGCTACCATTAAGGTTGGCATTGATATTAATGTTGCGTTGGGCATCCAGTGTGAGCTCATTGGCGCTCCAGCTGACGGTGTCGTTAACGTTGATATCGCCGTTAATGCCGCTGCTGCCGGTAGTGCTTTGAATTGTAAAGTTGCCGCCGGCAAGGGCGGCGGTAACTGCCGCTCCAGACATATCACCGCCAGATGCGGCAATGGTAAAGTCTACCGGGTCAATGAGCCATGTGCCATTTTTGCCGTTGGCAGCTAAGGTAGTAACTTTTGCGCTATCAGCCACTTTAACATGGGCGGCTGAAGTTTCAATAAAGCCGCCATTGCCGCCTTTCGGGTTGAGTTCGGCCGGGGCTGAGGCATCTAGCGTGCCACCAACATTCACGGTGCCGGCTTGCATGTCACCCATGAGCATGATTTTGCCATTCTGATTTTGCACGGTGCGGGCGCGGATGATGCCGGTGTTGTTAATGACGGCAGTGGTGAGGCTGTTGGCTGCTTTAGCGCCCATAAAGACTTGGCCGCCATCAGCTTGTATGAGATGTTTGTTTTCTACAAGAGCGTTAATTGCGCCCTCGTCAATGGCGTAACCAACCATTGCGCCCTCGTTGAGGTTGAGTGTGACTTTATTGCCGGCAATGATTGCGGCGGTACCAAGACGAGCGTTGATAACGCCTTCGTTGCGTGCTTCCGGTGCCAGCAGGGCAATGTAGCCGCCATCGGTTGCGGTAAGGGTGCCCTCGTTAACTACGCTACCGAGCTTGCGTTTGTTTTTGTAGAAATTGTAATTGCTGAACATGAAGTCGGCAGCGTCAATATTCAGTGTGGTGGCAATCAGGCCGCCGACATTGACTTGAGAATCCCGACCAAACAAGATGCCATTGGGGTTGCTGATCAGGAGCTGGCCTTTGGCATTAATGGTGCCAAAGACATCACTGGGGCTTTGACCCAGCACGCGTATGAGTGCCATGTCGCTGACTGATTGTTGTTGCAGGTTGAAGATTTCGCCGGCACCAACATTAAAACCCTTGGCATCGATGGCAAGCCGTGACGAGTTCTGAATAACAAGATTAGGATTGACGATAGCACCCTGACCGCCGACAATCGCGCCGCCTTCAAGGCCAGCATGAGCTATTGTGGGGGTAAGTGCGAGCAGAAGTGTCAACGCTAAACTATGCGTCCATGAATGTTCATAATTAACGGGGGAGCCATCATCTACTTTACGGCGTACAGCTTTTTTACCCTGACCTTTGGCAGTTTCTGCAACCGCGACCCAGCATTGATTAATTTGACTCCATACTAAACGATAAACGCGATTTAACGCGGCATGACTTTTCATTGGCATCCCCACCTTAATATGACATCCGTCAAGTAATCACTAGACGTTATTAATGCCTTAATATAATTTTTATTGTTTTACTCTCTGGGGAACTTGATCAAATGTGTATCAATTCGCTTGAGCAGATAAAACTTTGCAGCGATTATATATATCCATGGATATATCCATAACCCAAAAGGGGGATTTTACCCATTTTTTTAATATGGTTTTAATGAAAAAGACAAATTAGTTTGCTTTGTATGAATAAAACGCTGGATTTCAATTCAACGAATTGACTAGTGAGTGCTACTAGAGCATTTAAAAGAATCAAAGATTGGTCAGTCTGAAAATAAAAAAACCGCCAAGCATGAGCTGGGCGGTTTTTCCAAACGGTAAAATTTAGCTGATTAAACTATTCATACGTTTAACAAAACTGGCCGGATCTTCCAAAGCACCGCCCTCCGCTAGTAAAGCCTGATCAAACAGCACATGTGCCAAATCAGCAAATACATCATCGGCACTTTCTGCCTCAATACGTTTCACCAATTTATGCGTTGGGTTAATCTCCAGAATCGGCTTGGTTTCAGGTGCTTTCTGGCCCGCTGATTTAAGAATGCGCGCAAGGTTGCCGGACAAATCATGCTCATCACTCACCAGGCAAGCCGGGGAATCCGTCAGACGGTGCGTGACACGTACGTCTTTCACTTGCTCGCCCAAAGTCTGTTTGATTCTATCCACCAGTGTTTTTGCTTCTTCTTCGATTTTCTTCTGAATCTCTTTTTCAGTCTCAGACTCAAGCTTGCCTAAATCCAGATCACCTTTGGCAATGGATTGCAGTTTCTTGCCTTCAAACTCAGTCAGGCTACCAAGCAGCCACTCATCCACACGGTCGCTCATGAGCAACACTTCAATACCTTTTTTGCGGAAAATTTCGAGATGTGGACTATGCTGCGCCGCGGCGAAACTGTCTGCCGTGATGTAATAGATCACATCCTGCTCCGGCTGCATACGTGAGATGTAATCTTTCAATGAAACATCCGGCACATCGGTATCCGCTTTGGTTGAAGCAAAACGCAGCAAGCCTGCGATTTTTTCTTTATTGGCAAAGTCTTCACCCGGTCCCTCTTTGAGCACACGTCCAAATTCTTTATAGAATTTTGCGTAATCTTCCGGTTTGTTCTCAGCCATATCTTCGAGCAGACTCAGCACTTTTTTGACTGAACCAGCTTTAATCGCTTCAACATCACGGCTGGATTGCAGAATTTCACGCGATACATTTAACGGCAGATCAGAAGTATCAATCACACCGCGCACGAAACGCAGGTACTGCGGCATGAGTTTTTCTGCATCTTCCATGATGAACACGCGCTTTACATAAAGCTTGATACCATGACTGCGCTCGCGATCATACAAGTCAAACGGTGCTTTGCCTGGAATATACAAAAGTGAGATATATTCCTGCTTACCCTCTACGCGGCTATGCGTATAGGCCAGCGGATTTTCAAAATCATGCGAAACGTGCTTGTAGAATTCCTGATATTCTTCTTCAGTAATATCGTTTTTGCTGCGTGCCCACAAAGCAGAAGCTTTATTGACGGTTTCATCTTCATCTGTTGTAACTTCAGCGCCATCTTTCCACTCACTCTTTTTCATCACAATCGGCAGCATGATATGGTCTGAATACTTACGGATGATGGATTTCAATTTCCAGTCATTCAGGAACTCATCTTCACCTTCACGCAGGTGCAACACAATTTCGGTACCGCGGCTGGTTTTGTCGGCATCTTCCAGTGTGTAATCACCCTCACCGGCTGATTCCCAACGCACGGCCTCAGATGCACCGGCACGGCGTGTGGTTAGCGTGACTTTATCCGCAATAATAAAAGCCGAGTAAAAACCGACACCAAACTGACCAATCAGATTGGCATCTTTGGCTTGATCGCCGGTCAGCGCGCTAAAAAATTCCTTGGTGCCAGATTTGGCAATCGTACCGATATGGCTGATGACTTCATCACGGCTCATGCCGATACCGTTATCAGCAATCGTCAGCGTGCGCGCCTCTTTGTCAAAAGCAATGCGAATTTTCAATTCACTGTCATTCTCATACAAGGCGCCATTGGCCAATGCCTCAAAGCGCAATTTATCCGCTGCGTCTGACGCGTTGGAAATAAGCTCGCGCAATACGATCTCCTTGTTGCTATACAAGGAATGGATCATTAACTGTAAAAGTTGTTTAACCTCGGCCTGAAAAGCCATTGATTCTTTTGGATGCGTCTGTTTTTGTGCTGCCTCAGTGGACATAAGATTAAGCTCCTGATGTTAGAAAATAAAACAATGTTCTGTATGTGGGGATAACCCTGTTAAATTTCAAGCAGGTCATCATGCACATTCTTGAGGAAACGCTGATCAAATTGTCATTGCGAGGAGCGGCCTTTAGCCGCGAGCGCCGCGTGGCGGGACGCGGCAATCCAGAATCTCTCTTTAGAATAAAACACTGGATTGCCGCGCTTTGGTCGCAATGACGGTTTAATGAGTGTTCCCTTAAATTTTGACTAAATTTTCAATTTGTCATCAAAGTGTCAAACAAAAAAGCTGAAAATAAACAATAATATTGTTTTACAAAATACAAACGCTAAGCACTCAGCGCAACCTCACCGGCTAAAACATATGGAAAACAACAATATCGCTACCCCAGCTGACAAGGCGCTTTTAGCCGCAATAGACCTTGGCTCGAACAGCTTCAGGCTAGAAATTGGCCGACTGGATGGCGGCCAGATTCAGCGCGTTGAATACATCAAGGAACCAGTGCGCCAAGGCGGTGATTTGGACGAAAACCGCAACCTGACACCACAGGCTATCGAGCGCGGCTTACGCTGCCTGGCAAGGTTTGCCGAGCGTTTAGAAGGGTTTGACACATCACACGTGCGTGCGGTAGCAACGCAAACTTTGCGTGAAGCCAATAACCGCGAGGTATTCCTGAAACTAGCCAAGAAAACACTGGGCTTTGATGTAGAAGTGATCTCCGGCGTTGAAGAGGCGCGGCTTATCTATCAGGGCGTAAACCGCTTCTTGCCGCAATCTGACGAAAAAAGACTGGTCATTGATATTGGCGGGCGCTCTACGGAGTTTATTCTGGGTCAGGGCTTCGCATCCCACCACACCGCATCACTGCATGTAGGTTCTGTGGCATGGTCAATGAAACATTTTCCCGAAGGCGACTTTACTGAGAAAGCTTTTGCACGCGCAGAGATTGCGGCTGAATCTATTTTTGAAACCTTAGGTGCAAATTACAGCAATAAACACTGGGATGTCGCCTACGGCGCTTCAGGTACGATAGGCGCAGTGGCAGACGTTCTTGTGCAATATGGCAGACCTGCTGATGTTGTGACAAAAGAAGGTTTGTATTGGCTACGCGAAGAACTGCTACGTGCACGCAGCACTGAAAAATTGCGCCTGAATGGCTTACGTGAAGATCGTAAACCTGTGATTGGCGGCGGCTTATCTGTGCTGATTGCAGTATTTGAGTTTTTGCAGATCGAGACTCTGAATGTTGCCAAAGGCGCACTAAGGCATGGTTTACTTTACGATATGCTGACGCGCGAAGACGATATGCTGGATTTAAGAAATGCATCGTTACGCCGCTTGGCTAAAAAATTTGATGTGGACCAGAACCATGCCAATACGGTTGCGGATGTAGCAGTAAAACTATTTGAAAAAGTGACTGAAGACATCAACTTTGCGTCGGGTGAACAGCAAATCCATGCCCGCAAATTACGCTGGGCAGCACAGTTGCATGAAATCGGCAGCATGATTTCCCCAGTAGATACGAATATGCACGGCGCCTACATACTTGAGCACACCGAACCACAAGGCTTTGCACAAAGTGAGCTGCATTGTTTAAGCTTACTAATACTTGGGCACCGCGGAAAAATTAAACGTCTGGATGCAGACTTGTCCAATCGTGTATTTGTAATGCAGTTATTATGCTTACGCCTCGCAGTTATTTTATGCCATGCCCGTAAAAAACCCAATTTACGCGGCATTCAGATTCTTTTAAACGCGAATACCGTCACACTGACACTGCCAGCCAACTGGCCACAAAAATTCCCGCAATCGTATTATCTTCTGGATGAAGAAACGCTGGTCTGGCAAAAAGCCAACTGGTATCTGCAACTGCTTACAGCGTGATGCTTTTGTCATAAAAAATTCATTTGCAATGCAAAATAAACGATATAAACTGTTTATATCGTTTATTTGAGAAGGTGTCTTTATGTCAAAAATCAATCCTGTACAAGCAGCAGCGCTAAGCGCACCTGTTGATAAAGTTACGCCAGCTAATAAAACAGCATCTGGCACAAAAGCCGCCACGCCTAAATCAGCGCCGATCAAAGCACCGGCAACTAAAGCGACTGCTATTAAGCCTGCGGCAAAACCTGCTATTGCAAAAGCTGCACCAACCAGCAGTGCCGCAAAAGCTGCTGCGCCTAAAAAAGCTGAAAAAGTAAAAACTGCAAAGCCTGCTAAAGAAAAAACGCCGAAACTTAAAATGGAGCGCGACAGCTTCACGATGCCCAAAGCTGAGTATGCACAATTTCATGTGCTGAAAGAACGTCTGAATAAGCTGGCTCAGCCAGCGAAAAAGAGTGAACTGTTACGCGCAGGGATCATGCAACTGAGCGCAATGACAGACGCAGCGTTGAAAGCTGCACTGGCTAAAGTACCGGCCATTAAAACCGGCAGGCCAAAAAAGAAATAATACTAAATAGCATCAGGCTAAATTGAATTTTAGCCCGATGCTATTTTTTGATGGAATAGGCGTTAATCTCGTCTATTGTTTTTTGAATCTGAGATTGTAACTTTTGATCTCCACCAGCTAATTGTAGCGCTTTCTCTGCTGATAGTTTGGCAGCTTTCACTTCACCTTGCGCGAGTTGTACGTTCGCAAGGTTATTATGCGCTACTGCCGAGTCAGGATGTGCTGATGTAGCTTCTCGGAATGCCGCTGCAGCACTTGTAAAATCTCCGGTCACATAAGCACTATTGCCGAGCCCGGTTAACAATACAAGATTACCTGGCCAGCGCTTTGCTGCGGCTGCGTAAGCTACTGACGCTTTAGCAGCCCCAGCATTTTTTTCATAAGTGATGAGTGCGCTAATGACCGCTTCTACTCCACCACTTGCAGGTAAGTCCCCTGGTTTTAATGCAACAAATGCCCAATATTTACTGCGTGCCCATGTGCGCTGAAACGCACTCAAGCTCATTTCAAAACGTTCAAATGTACCAGAACGCAGCCAGATAAGCTCTTTATCCAAATCATAGCCAACAACAACAGCATAATGCCAGGATGGAGCCCAAGATAAGCCTAGATTCTGCATTACAAGAACAACGTTTCCGGCCGAGATTTCTTTCAATACTGCACCGAGTTCAGGTTCAATCTTAACAGCCAGCGCACCGTGTCTGCGCGCTGCGGCTAACATCTCGATTTGCAGGCTACCTTTACGGCTGGGAATATAAACTTCAGGAACAAGTTGATCCGGACTAACTTTAACGTCAATAGCATTTAATGCCGTTGCCAGTGCTGCCGGGCCGCAATGATATAACTCTTGCGGGAAAAATGGAGTTTCCGTCAGCTCATGTTGCCTAGGAAACTGCGGGTTTTGTGTAACCTCACGAACCCCAGTTGCTACGCATGCGCTGAGTAAAAAAGCAAAAGCCAGTATGAAACTTTTAAGTATCATACTGGCTGATTTTGTGTACAACGCTGTCAATTACAATGATTTGAAATTAACGCACAGACCTTGTGAAAGGGAAAATCTTAGTGAAGCCAAGGATGTCAGTCAGCAACAGTACCAGGAAAATCAGTACAATCGCACCGATGATACCACCAGCCGGAGCTGTATCTAACTGTGAGGCAACTACGCTTGCTTCTTCATCAGTCAAGGCAGCCACACGATCTTGTGCCTGCGCTGGATCAATACCACGTGCAACTAAAGCCGCTTGCACATCTTCACGTGACAATGCAGCAACAATAAGCGTACGGTCTTGATTACCTTGGCTAGTGATAGAACTCTCAGCAACTTGCTCGGTGCTGATCATCGCTGCCTGTACAGTCTGGATTGAACCTGTAAATAAAATAGATGCTGCTAAAAATGCACTGAATAAACGTTTAACAAAATTCATATTTAATACTCCTTAATTAATTAAAACTTCTCAAATATCCACAAGAATTTAATTACAAACCCGCCTCAGAGCCACTTGCTAAAAGGAAGGTGTTTTTAGAAAACACCATTTGTTAAAATAATCTAATGCATACTACTGAGACCAAGATATCATACATAAAACGTTGTGCATACATTTAAATAAATATTGTTAGCGACTCAAAATTTAATGAATGACGACTCATTTACCGGGTTGCTGCACACCATAAATATAATAGCTTTTTGCGTCGCCGTCTGTGCGCTGCCGCACCCACCACACTGAACATTTTTTCACTACGCAGGCACTTTCATGCATGCCCAATAACTTCACAATTAGCAATCCAAGATTCGGCTGATGACCAACCAGCAACAGCGCTTTCGCACTGTAATAGCTAGGCAATGCAAAAGCAATACGCTCTACATTGCTTTCCACACTTAAAAAATCTTCAGTTTTAATTTTATATTTATTCAACGCAGACAAAGCGGCTGCCGTTTCCTGGCAACGCTTGGCAGGACTGCACAATACAACCGTATCAGCAGGCAAATTATCATCAAGCCACTTTGCCATTTTTGCTGCATCTTTACGGCCACGCGCGGTTAGCGCGCGATCCGTATCTTTACCGCTAGCGCTGATGTCTTCAGCTTCAGCATGTCTCCATATTATTAAATCTGTCATGAATTTACAATGCTTTTAATCTGCATATTTCTCTATTAAATACTGCTGCGCACTGAATACCGGCAATTTACTTGTAGCAGCCATGTTTGTAGCCAGCTTGTATGTACCATCCGCCTGTAATAACCAGGCATCATGGTTATCATCCAGATAGACCTGACAACATTCCTGCAGAATTCTGGCGCGATTTTTTGCATCGGTAATCGGCCATGCGATTTCTACGCGCCGCATCATATTGCGGTTCATCCAATCGGCACTGGATAGCCACATACATTCTACGTTATCAATTTTAAAATAAAATACGCGTGAATGCTCCAATAAACGACCAATGATTGAACGCACGCGGATACGTCCATCCAGCCCCTTGGCGTCTACCGGCAATATACATGCGCCTCGCAGTATCAGGTCAATCTCTACACCGGCACGTCCCGCCCTGACCAATGCTTTGACTAACATTTCATCAGTTAAGGCATTCATTTTCAAGATGATACGCGCAGACTTACCAGCTTTAGCTGACAACTCAGCTGCCCTGATTTTTGCGAGCATCTGTTTATGCAAGTTGAACGGTGCCACCAGCAGCTTCTGCATGCGCGGCAGCTTTACCTGGCTGGCAATATGCCTGAACAAATGTTCCATATCGCGTGTAATCTGCGGGTCCGCGGTAAGCATGCTTACATCCGTATAAAGTCGCGCCGTTCTCGGGTTGTAATTACCGGTAGAAACATGGCCGTAATACTTAAGCCCGGTGCCTTCACGTCGCATCACTAGCAGCATTTTTGCATGCGTTTTAAGCCCGACAATGCCGTACACAACCTGCGCACCGACTGACTCCAAATCCTCCGCCCAGTTGATGTTAGCTTCCTCGTCAAACCGCGCTTTGAGTTCAACTACCGCCATGACTTCTTTACCCCGCCGAACTGCCTCCTGCAGCAATTTCAGCATGCGCGGATCGGAGCCTGTGCGGTATATCGTCTGCTGGATAGACAGCACATCAGGGTCATTCACTGCCTCGCGCAGAAAGTCGATCACCGACTCGAAGCTTTCATACGGCTGATGAATCAGAATGTCTTGCTGCTTGAGCTGTGTGAAGAAAGATTGGTTAGGCAGCAGTTGCTGGCTGATTTTCGGTTCAAACGGCTTAAAATTAAGATGACTGCCCTCGGCCAAGTTTGCCCACATCATTAGCCGCGCGAGATTGACGGGGCCATGCACGCGATACAATGACTCTTTAGGCAGATCAAACTGTTTTAATAAAAATTTGGCCAGCTTTTCATCACAGCTGTTTGAAACCTCGAGTCGCACCGCATCGCCAAAATTTCTCTGCACCAAGCCCTGACGCAAGGCTGTGCGCAAATTCTTCACATCTTCTTCATCTACCGCCAGATCTGAATGGCGCGTAACGCGAAATTGCGAAAAACTCAGCATTTCACGCCCATTAAATAAAGTAGCAAGATGTGCACGAATCATGCTGGATAGCGAAACAAATACCTGCTGCTTGCCACTTAGATTTTTGGGCAATTTGACCAATCGTGGCAACGCCCTGGGCACCCGTACAATCGCGATGTTATTTTGTCTGCCAAAGGCATCAGTGCCACCCAGCGACACAATAAAATTGAGTGATTTATTCGCTACCTGCGGAAAGGGGTGAGAAGGATCAAGCGCAACCGGCACCAGCAAAGGTCGTACATTCGTCTCAAAATAGCGTGACACCCAGCGCCTTTGCTCCGGCGTGCGGTCACCATGCGATACCAGTCGTATACCCTGTGCCTCAAGTGCTGGCACCAGTTCATTATTGAAAATTTCGTATTGTTTATCGACCAGCGCGTGCGCAACGCTTGAGATTGCCTGATAGCTCTCGACATTCACATCACTTTGCTGCTCACCCTCACGCATGGCATCCACATGTGGCGCTGCGCGTACCTCAAAGAATTCGTCAAGGTTTGATGAAACAATCGAGAGAAAACGCAAGCGCTCCAGCAGCGGATATTCAGCATTCTGTGCCAGACTCATCACGCGTTCGTTAAACGCAAGAATGCTGATATCACGATTTAGAAGTTTTATTGGTGAGTTTATGATGCGCATGTTATTAACAATAATATAGTTTCAAACATACTATGCGTGAATTATGACAATTTAATGAAGTTATGATGAATATGAAATATAGCGTAACACATACAGCAATCAGATTACAGCTTGGTTGTTCATCAGATTCATAACTCGGCACTTCACTTGATGTATTCTGCAACTACACTGTGAAGTTGTAATCGTTCATAATATAAATCAGATCTATAAAGCCAGCATCTTCGATAAAAGTGCAGCAGCGGCAGCGAATCCAAATGGTGCCGTCACACAGACACTGGAGCCATAACCGGCACAATTCAGCCCGGTTACGGCAGCTTCGGCATCAGTCTCGCAGGTGCGGTTCGGCTGAATGACATTTTCATCAGAATAAATAGCGGTGATACCAAACAAGGAGGATTTGCGTTTGGACGTTTTGTTTTTTGAATCATCGCCTTTAGGAAAACCATAATCTCGGCGCAAGCCGTTTCTGACTTTTGCCAGCAGGCGGTCTCCGGTTACAAGGGATAAATCAGCCTGCCTGATTCTGGTTGGGTCAAGGCGCCCACCGGCACCGCCAGTGGTCACCATCGGAATATTATTTGATTTACAGAAAGCCACGATTGCCATTTTGGCCTTGGCATCATCAATGCAATCCACAATGCCATCGTAATTGCGGCTCAACAACTCAGCGGCGTTTTCCAGCGTCACGAAGTCTTCGATCTCATGCACAGTTGCCAGCGGGTTAATACTGTGGATACGTTCACGCATTGCGGTGACTTTTGCTTTACCAAAAGCGCCATCCACTGCATGAAGCTGACGATTTACATTGGACTCGGCAATATTATCCAGATCGATCAGCGTAATCGTGCCGACTGCATTGCGCGCCAAAGCTTCTGCCGCCCAGCTGCCAACGCCGCCGATTCCAATCACGCAGATATGTGACGATTGCAGTTTTTTCAACCCATCTGCACCATAAAGCCGTGATACGCCGCCAAAGCGCCGTGCAAAGTCTAGTTCATCCGGGATACTGGAGTTAATTGCAGTCATGTTTCCAACACCACGAATGCTGCGGCCAGATTTTTTTCATCGCTGATACTGATATGCGTGTGGGTGATATTTTTGCTTTGCAGCAAGGCTTGTAACTCTGGTGCCAGAATCAGCACCGGTTTGCCTAGCGCATCATGTGAAACCGCTATATTCTGCAAAGTTGCCGGTGCACGCAAACCGGTACCCAGCGCTTTGGAAAAAGCCTCTTTTGCTGCAAAGCGTTTAGCCAGAAAACGTGGTTTGATAGCAGATGCCAAATAGCTGGCAAATTCACTTTCAGCCAGAATGCGCTGCGCAAATGCATCGCCGAACTCCTCAAGTGAGGCCTTGATACGCGCAACTTCAACGATGTCTGTGCCTATACCGAATATCATATGTAGTGCTTGCCGCGACTTATTGTGGTGCGAACTCTTTAATTAATGCCTTCATTTCACGCACTGCATTGTCCCAGCCTACAAACAGCGCGTGCGCCACAATCGCATGGCCGATGTTCAACTCTTCCAACCCTTTGATCGCAGCGACTTCATGTACATTGTGATAATGCAGACCATGCCCCGCATTCACTACCAACCCTAAATCCAGTGCATGCATGACCGCGGTTTTGATACGTGCTAATTCTGCTGCTTTCTCTGTTTCATGCTCGGCATCAGCAAAGGTGCCGGTATGCAACTCAATCACGGGTGCACCGGTTTTTTTTGCTGCATCAATCTGTGCAATATCCGGGCCGATGAACAGTGATACGCGAATGCCAGCATCACCAAGCCTCTTTACCGCTTTTTGTACATTGTTGAAATTACCGGCTACATCAAGACCGCCCTCTGTCGTGCGCTCTTCACGGCGTTCCGGCACCAGGCATACATCCTGTGGCGCGACCTGCAAGGCAATATCGATCATTTCATCTGTAACTGCGCATTCAAGATTCATCTTGGTCTGCAATAAAGGTCGCAATGCAAATATGTCGGCATCCTGCATATGGCGGCGATCCTCACGCAGGTGCAGGGTGATACTGTCCGCACCGGACTGCTCCGCGCGTAAAGCGGCCTGCACTACGCTTGGGTATTTTGTGCCACGTGCCTGACGGATAGTCGCAACGTGGTCGATGTTTACACCTAATTTAATCATTTAAAAATCCTGTAAATCAATCAATAACTGCCTGGTATGCAACGGCTTATCCCCCAGATAATGCGCCAACAGGTAACGCATTAACTGCTTGCTCTGCTGCTTGGTCTGTAGATGGCTGTAGTCATCATTCGCCATATCAATCAAAGTCTTGCCTGATAATTGTACGCCGTTATCATAGCGCCCCAGCGATCCCTGTAACTTGAATGCGCCGTGTTCGGCTTCATACCGATAGCTTTGTAATTCTGATATCAGCTCTGCGTTTACATCCATCTCCAGCGGAATAGCATACCCCAGCTCCTGCAGAAATTTCAGCTCAAACCTGCGCAAGGTCGTGCCTAGATCTTGTCCGCTCGCTAATATTTTTAAGGTCTCAGCATAATATTCAAACAGCGCCTCATGCGGGTCTTCACGCGGCAATAGTCTTAACAGCAGTTCATTCAAATAGAAGCCGCACATGAGCGCCTCGCCCTGCAACAGTAGCAGGCTGCCATTCCAATCCAGGCCATGCAATGTTTTCAGCTCCTGCTTACCGGACCAAGTCGCCGACATAGGCTGAAACGCCTGTAGCAAACCACGCATCGCTGAGCGTGGCCGTCTTGCACCTTTTGCTGTAGTCGCTACGCGACCGAAGTCGCGCGCGAACAACTCTACCACGAGGCTGGTTTCCTTAAACGGATAGGTATGCAGCACGTATACTGGCTGATTGTCCTGACGGTGCGTGGTGACTGAAGCCATGGATTTGACGTTTATCCATCAATGATGATGGCGGTTATTCACACCTGATATTGATTAATAACCGAGTGACTTTAAAGCACGCTCGTCATCTGCCCAGCCGCCTTTTACTTTCACCCACACTTCAAGGTACACTTTTCCGCCGAACAGTTTTTCCATGTCCAGACGTGCTTCAGTGGATATCTGCTTGAGCTTTTCACCGCCCTTGCCGATCAGCATCGGTTTCTGGCTTTCCTTATCGACAATCACTGCGCAAAAAATACGGCGCAATTTACCGATCTGTTCAAACTTTTCAATTTCAACGGCGACTGAATATGGAATCTCATCACCTGAGAACCTGAATACTTTTTCACGTACTAGTTCTGCCGCAAGAAAACGCTCATTTTTGTCAGTCAATTCATCTTCAGAATAAATCGCAGGCTGTTCTGGCAAATACTTACGAATCGTCTTCAATAGCTCTTCAATATTGAGGGTTTTCTTGGCACTGACCGGCACGATATCTGCAAACGGGAATTCAAGGTCAAAGTCCTGGATCAGCGGTAATAAATTACCTTTATCGCCCATCAGATCGAGTTTGTTCACCACGAGAATAGTCGGTGTCTTTTCTGACAGCAATTTCAGCACCATACGGTCAGCATCGCCCAGCTTCATCGGCTCAATCACGAACAGCACTACATCGACTTCTGTCAGCACCTGTGTTACGGTTTTGTTCAAGCCTTTATTTAGCGCATTAAGGTGCTTTTGTTGGAAGCCTGGCGTATCTACAAACAAGTACTGTGTATTTTCAGTAGTATGGATGCCAAGTAGACGATGACGGGTAGTCTGCGCTTTACGCGAAGTGATCGCTAACTTGGTGCCCAGAATGTGGTTTAACAGGGTTGATTTACCCACGTTAGGACGGCCGACAATCGCCACCGTTCCGCATTTAAAGACTGATAGTTCAGCAATATCTGCTTCGGATTCGTGATCTGTCATTTTTTAGTTTTTCCAATGTGTATTTTTTTAAACTCAAGCAAAGCAAGCTGTGCCGCCTGCTGCTCCGCGATGCGACGGCTGCTGCCTTCGCCTACGGTACGTATATCGTGTTTCTCTATAAAGCACTCGACCACAAATTTCTGTGCATGCGCTTCGCCGCTGGTAAGGGTAACGGTATATTCCGGTACAGCAATTTTTCTACTTTGCAGTAATTCCTGCAATAATGATTTTGGGTCTTTATCGATCACTTTAGGATCAATCGTGTCCAGCTTGCTGGCATAAAGACCTAGCACGAATGCCTCTGCTGCAGCAAACCCGCTATCGAGATAAACCGCACCGATAATGGCTTCCAGCGCATCCGCCAATATAGAAGGCCTGCGCCAGCCGGCACTTTTCAGCTCACCTTCGCCGAGTTTGAGTGCATCGCCCAGATTGAGTGATATAGCCAACTCACTCAATGTCGCCTCTTTCACCAGTTGCGCACGCAGACGGCTTAAATCGCCTTCTGCCAGCTTGGGAAAGCGCTGATAAAGCTGATTAGCGATAATAAAATTTAATGCACCATCACCCAGAAACTCCAGGCGCTCATTATTGTGTGCACCAAAACTACGGTGCGTCAGCGCCTGCGTTAATAAATTAACGTTATTAAAACTATGTGACAGGCGCCTGGCCAGATCCTGCTGAATCATTATTTATTTTTTTAAATTCAAAACCTATTTAGGATTATCAGCCGTAGAAAAATCAATTAACACACTTAGATTTCCAGCAATCGGCCTAATCACCTGATACTCTACGTTTACAGCTGTACCAGTACTGGTTTTTTCAATTGTCAAATCGGAGCCTTTTACTACTGAAATGTAGGCAATATTGGCGCGCTTATCAAAAGATTTCATAATTTCATTCTTGCTCATCGTATCCAAAGGCTCCTGCTTCATAGCAGTCAGTACTTTTTTAACCGACAAGAACTCCATGTAAGCCGGCACAACTTTCATACCAATCAGTGCAATAACTATTAGTAAAGCGGATACTACGACCAAGCCTGTCAACGTAAAGCCGTTTTGTGTTTTATGGTCAACGCGATAATTCTTTAAGTTATTTGTCATATATGTCCCCTGATTGATTGAGATTACGATGCTAGTCTATATTAATGTTAATTAATCGAATTGCCTATTCTAGAACCCTGATCAAAATTCATCCAGATAAAAAATGCCTTACCCACCAGATTTCTTTCTGGCACAAATCCCCAGACACGGCTATCTGAACTATTGTCGCGATTATCACCCATCGCCAGATAATGACCTGGCGGAACAGTAATCTCATCATTATTCAAAAACTTTCCACCCAAGCTATCTTCTTCGTAAGTCCCCATGACATCATGAATCAGGATGTCATGCTGCACAGCACCTAACTGTTCACGATATTGCTTTGCTGTAATGACATTGAGCCCTGCCATCACGTACTCGTAATCACCGACCAGTTCCTGCGCGACTGGCTCACCGTTAATTGTCAGTTTCTTATCCTGATACTTGATTCTATCGCCCGGCAGCCCAATGACGCGCTTAATATAATCGATTGATGGTGCTGGCGGATAATGAAAAACAACTACATCACCACGTTTAGGCTGATTAACTTCAATAAAAGTGTTGTTCAAGATCGGCACGCGTAGACCGTAAGTGAATTTATTTACCAGAATAAAATCGCCGGCTAATAGGGTAGGCATCATTGAACCTGATGGAATTTTAAACGGCTCAACAATGAACGAGCGCACGAAAAACACGACCAAAATCACCGGGAAAAAGCTTTTGGCATACTCTACCAAAATAGGCTCATCTACCCCTGCCGGACGTTTTTTTCTTAACACTAAAATATCTAACAGCCATATGAAGCCTGTTACCAGCAATATGACAATCATGAACAATGCAAACATCATGGCGCTTTACCCTAACTTTATCCTGTAAGACTATTTATCTTCGACGCGTAATATGGCCAAGAACGCCTCTTGTGGAATCTCGACATTACCCACCTGCTTCATGCGTTTCTTACCTTCTTTTTGCTTATCCAGCAGCTTGCGCTTACGTGACACATCACCACCGTAACACTTGGCAATCACGTTTTTACGCATCGCCTTCACTGTTTCACGTGCGATGATGTTAGCACCAATAGACGCCTGAATCGCCACATCAAACATCTGGCGCGGGATCAATTCACGCATTTTTGCAGCCACTTCACGTCCACGGTGCACGCTGGTTGAGCGATGCACAATCATGCTGAGCGCGTCAACACGTTCACCGTTAACCATAATATCCAGCTTAACCAGGTCTGCAGCTCTGAACTCAAGGAACTCATAGTCCATACTTGCATAGCCGCGTGACACGGATTTCAGTTTATCAAAGAAATCCAGCACAACTTCATTCAGCGGCATTTCGTAACTGAGCATCACCTGACGACCCATATACTGCATGTTTTTCTGGATGCCGCGTTTGTTATTACACAACGTCATCACCGGACCAACATAGTCTTGCGGCATCAACAGATTTACTGTGATGACAGGCTCACGCGTTTCTTCTATACATGAAAGTTCAGGCAGTCGTGATGGATTCTCAATCTGCACTACCTCACCATTTTTAAGCAGCAGTTCGTACACTACCGTTGGCGCTGTCGTGATTAAGTCCATATCATACTCGCGCTCTAAGCGCTCCTGCACGATTTCCATGTGCAGTAAACCCAAGAAGCCGCAACGGAAGCCAAAACCCAATGCCGTTGAATTTTCCGGCTCAAATAACAGGCTCGCATCATTCAGGCTCAGTTTTTCAAGCGCGGTGCGCAATGCCTCAAACTGGTTGGACTCAACCGGATACAAGCCTGCAAAAACCTGTGGTTTTACTTCTTTAAAACCCGGCAGCGCCTCAGCAGCAGGTTTACCTGCTAGCGTCACGGTATCACCCACTTTAGCAGCAGCCAGCTCTTTAATACCGGCAATCACAAAACCCACTTCGCCCGCAGAGAGAGAAGTTTTTTGCAATGACTTAGGCGTAAATACACCCACCTGCTCGCACAAATATTCGGCACCTGTCGCCATCAAACGAATTTTTTCTTTCGGTTTCAATACGCCATCAATCACACGTACCAGCATCACCACGCCAACGTAGTTATCAAACCAGGCATCAATCACCAGCGCTTTTAACGGCTTGCTTACATCACCTCTAGGCGGCGGCACTTTAGCAATCACCGCCTCCAGCACATCATGTACACCTTCACCGGTCTTAGCCGAGCAACGCACCGCATCACTTGCATCTACACCGATCACATCTTCAATTTCCTGGATCACACGCTCCGGGTCGGCTGAAGGCAAATCAATCTTGTTCAGCACGGCCGTAACTTCAACGCCCAAATCCAGCGCGGTATAACAGTTAGCCACGCTTTGCGCTTCAACACCCTGGCTGGCATCTACCACCAGTAGCGCACCTTCACAGGCAGAGAGTGAACGCGACACTTCATAGCTAAAATCCACATGGCCCGGGGTATCAATCAGATTGAGCTGATAAATCTGGCCGTCATCCGCCTTGTACTGCAAAGCTGCGGTTTGCGCTTTGATGGTAATACCACGTTCACGCTCAATATCCATGGAATCAAGTACTTGTGCTTCCATCTCACGATCAGCCAAGCCACCGCACATATGAATAATGCGGTCAGCCAGCGTGGACTTTCCGTGGTCAATGTGGGCAATGATGGAGAAATTACGAATATTTTTCATGGTTTATTTTTTAAATGTGACTATTTCAATAACTGGCTAATGTTTAAAACTTAACTCTATGGCGCATGGTACGTTTGATTCTAATCTAACTACCATACCGGTTTAATAACAAGGGCGCTCTAGGCGCCCTTGTTATTAAACCGAACTGCTCGGATTTTACAGCAAATTCAAAGTATTAACATCTATTGATTACCACTGACATTTTGCAATGCTTATTTGACTACTGGTATTTTGACTGGTACATACAGCGTGTTTTCGCCGCGCAATACCAACAATGCAACAGATTTTCCCGCAGCAAAACTTGCCAATTGCTTATTAAACTGTTCGAGACTCTGTACCACTGTGTTATTAAGTCCAAGAATTACATCACCACGACGTACTCCTGCCTGGGCAGCAGCACCCTGTGCATCTAACACTACAAGGCCGTTTTTACCGTTGAGTTTTTTTCGCTGCTGGGGTGTTGTTTCCTTGAGCACCAAACCAACACGGTTAACCTCTGGTTTTACTGATGGCTTGGCTGCCTGCGCAACCTCAGTACCATCTGTCGGCATTTCTCCAGTGGCAACATTCAGCGTTTTTTGATTGCCTTTACGCAACACTTCAACCGATACAGTCTTACCAGGTGGAGTTGCAGCTACCGCCCGCGGCAAATCAGAAGACGATACAATCGCTTTGCCATCAAACTTAACAATCACATCGCCGGCTTCCAAGCCGCCTTTATCTGCCGGGCCATTTTTTTCGACGGCAGCAACCAGCGCGCCATTGGTATTCTTCATACCGAAAGATTCTGCCAGCTCTTTGCTCAGCTCTTGAATCACAATCCCTAACCAGCCGCGATTAACCTTGCCGCTCGCTTTGAGCTGATTTGAAACTTCCAGCGCCACATCAATCGGGATGCTGAAAGAAAGACCCATAGAGCCGCCACTGCGGCTGTAAATCTGCGAGTTGATACCAACCACTTCACCAGCCAGATTAAACAATGGTCCACCTGAGTTTCCGGGGTTAATCGCAACATCGGTCTGAATAAAAGGCACAAAATTCTCTTGCGGCAACGCGCGGCCTTTTGCACTGACAATACCGGCTGTCATGGTGTTTTCCAGACCAAAAGGTGAGCCAATTGCAGCTACCCATTCACCTACTTTTAATTTATTAGGATCACCTGTAGTCACCTTAGGCAAACCAGTTGCCTCGATTTTCACCAAAGCCACATCTGTACGCTTATCAGCACCGATGATCTTGGCTTTAAACTCTCGCTTATCTGACAACTTCACAATGACTTCATCAGCCTCGGCCACCACATGTGCATTGGTTAAAATGTAGCCATCACTGCTGATAATAAAGCCGGAACCCAGCGACTGCGACTTGTATTCTGGCATAGGGGCACCATTCTGTCCCGGCACTTGGCCTGGCATAGGGATACCAAAACGTTTGAAAAACTCCTGCATTTGCTCATCACCGGGCATACCTGGAAATGGCACTGCATTTTCTGCCTTCATATTTTGCGTAATACTGATATTGACTACGGCTGGCCCTTGTGTCTCAGCCAGCACAGTAAAGTCAGGCAAATCTTTTGCATAGGTATTTGACTGAACCACAGAGATCAAACTGAAAACAACTGCGGCAATCCAACTTCGTTTCATCTACTCACCTCATCTAGTTTGAAATTACACCAATGTTTGAACATCACCTATATTTAATCATGACTTGTGATGTTTTGATTTGAATTATTACATGATACTGTTGCATCTGCATGACGCAGGACTACAGCACGAAATTTTTTACCATAAGGTTTTTTGGTACGGCCATAACCAATGAGATGGCCTTTTACCCAGACGAAGCCAAGCAGCAGCCCGAAAGCAGCCGCCAGCATGACGTAAAATTCATTATTAAGGAATGTATCGGCGAGCACTGCACCAACCAACAGAGTAAAAAGTGGTACCACATAAAGATAAAAAGCGGAACTGAGAACGATGCGCTCATCAATACCAACAACTACGCTATCACCCACGTTGGCATTGATCGCATTATCAGCCGGAAATTCATGGCTGTCATGACGGAGCAGCTTGCCCCAAGTCGCGTTACCGCAGCCACGCGTCTGACCACAGAGACTGCAAGCTGTGCGCCTTTCGATCTCCAGCATGACGTGATCATCAAAACGTTTGGTAACTACTGCAAATTCTTCAATCATGGCTGCTAACTACACTACCTATCATTTCTTACAATTATTTCTTAAATACAACTGCATTCGCGATCTGAACAACAGTTGCTTCAGGCACATCGCCCATCACGGTGACTAAATGTCCACTGTTTACATTTGCATAAAAGCTGGTATTGCCAGTGGTTGTCAGCACGTTCTTTGGTGTCGGCTTTTCTTTAGTCGGCTTAGCAACATGCTCTATAAATAATGAAACAAAGGCAAGACCATCTGAGAATATCACATGTGTGACTGGGCCGGATTTACCCTGAACCTTACGCATCATCTGGTCAACCTTGCGATAACCTGGCGGCAATGCTTTAATTTCCCAGTCTATAGGTGAACCGGCATCAGCAATCAGTTCCTGTTCTTGCTCCATCACATAACTTTTATTGTGATCTATTTTGGGTTTAAACCAATCGAGTTCAACTGTATTCATCAGTGCCAGCTGGTTAAAGCCTATGCTTTCCAGCGTTTCATTGCGGTTATTGAACATGACTGACTTGAGCAGTAATCCATACTCAGTATCTATCCAGAACCGATAACTGTAACGTAAATTATCTTTTGGCTCTAACACCAACACTTGCGCAGTACGCCCGGCAATACGCTCGATCTCACCGCTACGCAATGAATAGCTCGCCTTAATAGAATTTAAGTCAGTCGGCAAAATTGCCGGAAACATATTCTGTGCACGGCGCTTCTCAATAACAATCTTTCCATTACGCGGATTGTAGATAACTACATTGCCACTCTGATTAAGTACCTCACGCGGGGCACCATCCAAAACTACATTTCGTGCAAACTCATGCTGACCATCGTAAAGGTGGGTAATTTCTACCGATTTAATCTGCTTTGCACTCTGGCAGACAAAAACACCCTTATAACTTAAAGCACGTGCTGCTATTGCTGCTTTTTGCAACACCTGCCATGAGTCTTGTTCAGAAGACCATACATTAAAACTTGTGAGCAAAGCTGCAATCAGTGATGCACTGGCAAAACTTCCAGCCAGAACAAAATGTTTCATTAACATCACTCCGCGTAGCTCACTGATTGAATGTAATATGAAGTCGCTGATGGGGCAGATGACTGGTGTGCCGCCATATATTCATTTGGAATAGCCTGCTCAACAACATCTACTTGCGCCATTTCAATCGCAGGCGCTTCGTTTTCCGACTGCACTTGATGCATCGCCATCCAACCTACCACCATCACTGCGGCAACAGAGGCTGCAATAGACCACTTTGCAGGCAGCTTGTCTTTAAGCCCTGCTACTTTTTCAGCATTGCTTTGGGCTGATTTAGGTGCCAGCACCGTAGGCTCCTGATCCAGCTTAAGCATCAAATTTTGTTTAAAATCCTTACTGAGCAATTGATTGCCACGCATAACGTCACCAATCAGATTATATTGGCTCCAGGCATCTGCTGACTGCTTGCTTGATTGCATCGAAGAAATCAGATGTGCAGCATCTTCAACTGCAATCTCTTCATCCATCAAAGCGGATATTTGTTCACTCATTATCTACTCCTAACACTAAAACACCCCCCCCACATATTTTATTTTACCAACGCTTATTATCAGGCGTATCTAACAGCGGCCTTAATTTCAATGCGATGGTTTCACGCGCCCTGAAAATACGTGAGCGTACGGTGCCTATCGGGCAACCCATAATTGTGGCAATCTCTTCATAGCTGAGACCTTCAATCTCACGCAATGTAATTGCAGTGCGCAACTCCTCAGGCAAACTCTCAACCGTATCGTTTACCGTCTGCGCAATCTGCTTGGTCATCATGGTTGATTCCGGCGTTTCTGTGGTACGCAACTCGTCGCCGCTATCAAAATTCTCTGCATCTTCAATTTCAATATCGGTACTCACAGTAGGTCTGCGACCGACTGAAACCAGATAGTTTTTAGCAGTATTGATACCGATACGGTATAGCCAGGTATAAAAAGCACTATCACCACGGAAATTAGGCAAGGCACGATAGGCCTTAATGAATGACTCCTGCACCACATCTTCTATTTCAGATTGGTCACGAATCATGCGGGACAACAAACGGGCTAATTTACGTTGATATTTATCTACCAGCAGGCCAAACGCGCGCTTGTCACCGCGTTGCGCACGCAACACAAGCTCATGGTCTATCTCACGATTGCCTGGAGTTGGAGTAATGGCCACTACTTTAAGATTTCCT
>Ga0208125_100455_pt1 | contig 23979 bp, 23 predicted proteins | sample LakWasM128_HOW14_2_FD_183938 | JGI IMG/M metagenome (GOLD analysis project Ga0208125, IMG submission 183938) | Freshwater sediment methanotrophic microbial communities from Lake Washington under simulated oxygen tension - Sediment Metagenome... | ecosystem: Environmental > Aquatic > Freshwater >...
GTATCCATCATGTCGAATGCCAGCACGGATGCGTCGCACAACGCCAAGGCATGCGGCAGGTCGGGCTGGTCCATGAAGCCGTAGCGCACCTTGATCGTGTAGAAACGGTCGTCGATTCGTGCGACTTCCAGCCGTCGGCCATCCGGCACGGTGGGTTCGTCCACCGAGGCAACGGTCAGCAATACGATCTTTTCGTGCAGCGCCTTGTAGTGCTTGAGACTGTGCGTCAGCGCATGTGGCACCGTGCTCAGGTTCTGGGTCATGAACACCGCCATGCCAGGAATGGTCTGCACACTGGAGCCGGCGATATTGCGCACAAAATCACCCAGCGGCATCGCGTCGGCCAACAGCCGGGAATGCAGCACAGAGCGGCCGCGCTTCCAGGTGGTCATCAGCAGCAATATGCCGAAACCGAACATCAGCGGGAACCAGCCGCCGTCATGAATCTTGACGATGTTGGCGGAAAAGAACGCGAGATCGACGATCAGAAAAACGCCCAGCACGAGCATGCTCGCCAGCCAGTGCCAGCGCCAGAAATGGCGCACGACGATGAAGGCGAGGATGGTGGTAATGATCATGGTCATGCTCACTGCGATGCCATAGGCCGAGGCAATGCTGGTCGACGACCCGAAACCCAGCACCAGTCCGACCACGGCGAGGAACAGCAGCCAGTTGACGCCGGGCATATACACCTGCCCTTGCGCCTCGCCCGAGGTGTGCCGCACCTCCATGCGCGGACAATAACCCAGCTGGATGGCTTGCTGGGTGATGGAATAGACGCCGGAAATCACCGCCTGCGAGGCGATCACAGTTGCGGAGGTCGCCAGCGCCACCATCGGGTACAGCGCCCATTCCGGCGCCAGCAGATAGAACGGATTCTTGATGGCCGCGGGGTCCTGGAGGATCAGCGCACCCTGGCCGAAATAGTTAAGCGTCAGCGCCGGCAATACCAGTCCGAACCACGCCAGCTGCACCGGTTTGCGTCCGAAGTGCCCCATGTCGGCATACAGTGTTTCCGCGCCGGTCAATGCGAGAAACACCGCACCCAGCGCGAAAAACCCCAACGTCGTGTTTGCTGCCATGAATGAAACGGCATACAGCGGATTGAGCGCTGTCAGCACGTGCGGCTGCTGCAGAATGTTGACGATGCCCAGCAGGCCCAGCGTGGAAAACCACAGGATCATCACCGGCCCGAACAGCGCGCCGACCTTGGCCGTGCCCTTGTATTGCCAGGCAAACAGCACGGCCAACACCAGTATTGTCGTCGGGATCACATAAGGCTTGAGCAGCGGCGTGGCGATTTCCAACCCCTCCACCGCCGACAATACCGATATCGCCGGCGTGATCACACCGTCACCGTAAAACAACGCAGCACCGAACAAGCCCAACAGCATCAGCCACGGTGCGTAGCGTTTTCCCTTCGCCCCGCGCAACACCAGCGCCATCAGCGCCATGATGCCGCCCTCGCCCTTGTTGCTGGCATGCATCACAAAAGCAACGTACTTGATCGACACCACGACGATCAGCGACCAGAAAATCAGCGAGAGTATGCCGAGCACATTGTCCGGCGTGATCGGCACGGGATGGTGCGCATTAGCGAACACTTCCTTCATGGTATAGAGCGGGCTGGTGCCGATGTCGCCGTAAACAACGCCCAAGGCGGCCAGCGACAGCGCGGCAGTACTCGCCTTGATGGCTTGTGAACTCATGGTATTGATCCTTGCGATTTGAAAACGATTCAGAGCTGGAAGCGATAACCCACGCCGGTCTCGGTGAGAATGTGCCGGGGCTGGGCCGGGTCGGCTTCCAGCTTTTGCCGCAGGTGGCCGACGAATACGCGCAGGTAATGGTTGCTCTCGACATGGGTCGGACCCCATACGTCGCGCAGCAATTGGCGATGCGTCAGCACCCGGCCCTCACTCGCCAGCAATGCGCACAGCAAGCGATATTCGATAGGAGTGAGATGCACCGGTTCGTCGTTGCGCGTGACGATACGTCGCGCCATGTCTACCGTCACATTGCCGAAAACGGCAACGGCGCCGCCGTCCTCGGCCAGCCGGGATTTGCGCCGCAGCAGCGCGCGCACCCGCGCCAGCAATTCGCCGACGCCGAAGGGCTTGGTCAGGTAGTCGTCCGCGCCGGCATCGAGCGCTGCTATCTTGTCCATTTCGTCGGCACGTGCAGAAAGGATCAGCACCGGCACGGCCGACCAGCCGCGCAGATCGCGCACGACCTCGACGCCGTCGCGATCCGGCAACCCGAGATCGAGAATCACGATATCCGGCTTGCGCGTACCGGCTTCCACCAGCCCTTGCGCACCGGTTTCCGCTTCGAACACCTGACAGCCGGCTTGCTCCAGTGCTTCGCAGACAAAGCTGCGGATCTGCTTTTCGTCTTCGATCACGATGGCGCGGGAATAGAGAGCGCTCATGCTGCCACCTCCGGCGGCAAGCTCTCTTCAATGATTTCGGGCGGGTTACCAACCGGCAAGGTGAACGTGAAACAGGCGCCGGACGGTGCCCGGTTGGCGGCCGATATCGTCCCTCCGTGCGCTTCGACGATGGCGCGGCAAATCGCCAACCCCAGCCCCACGCCAGGCATCGGCGATTCCGGCGCGCCGCGCACGAACATGTCGAATATCCGATCCTGCCGACCTTGCGGGATACCGCTGCCGTAATCGCCGACGGAGACTTCCACCATCGCACCGTTGCGATGCGCCCGGATTTCCACGGGGCTGCCTGCCGGAGAATACTTGGCGGCGTTTTCCAGCAGGTTGCACAGCACGCGCTCTATCAGTACCGCGTCGAATTCGAGCAATGGCAGGTCCGGCGCCAGTTCCACCCGTACCGGATGCGCTTCCAGCGCGCGCTCCAGCAGCTTGAGGCTGGCGCCCACGACCTCTTCCAGCGGCTGCCATTCGCGGCGCAGCTTGACCTGGCCGGCATGCAGGCGTGCCATGTCGAGCAGGTTTTCGACCAGACCGGAAATGCGCATGGACTGGTCGCGCACCGCTTCCGCCATATCTTTCTGCTTACCTGCCAGCGGCGGGCGGGAAAGGTTCAGCGTATCCGCGAGGCCGACCAGTATCGTCAGCGGCGTGCGCAGGTCGTGCGACAATGCGGAAAGCACCGAGCTGCGCAGACGCTCGGAGGCCATCTGCACCTCTGCCTGCTGCGCAACATCGACGTAATGCAGCCGCTCGACCGCAATTGCGATCAGCGAGGCCACCGCTTCCAGCAAGGGATGATCCTCCTGCAGCAAGACCTCATCGTTCAGCGGCGCAACCGCCAGCACGCCACGAATACGCGTTGAACCCCGCAGCGGGTAATAACAGACGCCGTCCATGGTCTTCGATGCGCGCCTGTCATCGGCATTGCCTTCGTATACCGCTACGGCCAGGTGTAATTCGTACCGCACTCGCATTCCATCCTGCGGACGCAACTCGCCATGTGCGTCAGGGATCAGCAAGACGGCATCGGCCTGCACTACATCCCGCAAAAAATCGCGCAAGATCGCAACCACTTCGGAAAGCCGCAACGCGCCGGAGAGGGCGCGCGCCATTTCGTAAAGCGCCCGTGTACGCTTTTCCTCGAAACGGGCCATCCTCGCCTGCTTGCGCAGCCCGGCCGTCATCTGGCCGGTGAGCAGCGCCACCACCAGCATCACGGCAAAAGTCAGCAGGTATTGAATATCGGTGACAGCAAACGTGAGATGCGGAGGTACAAAAAAGAAGTCGAACAGCGCGACACTGAGAAAGGCCGCCAGCACAGCCGGCCCTTGTTCCAGCCGCCACGACACCAAAAAAACCGTGAGCAGGAACAACATCACGATATTAACCAGATCGAGGTACGGTCTGAGCGGCAAGGCAACCAATGCCATCGTCACGCAAGCACCTGCAGCCAGCAAATAGTTGCGGGGCCGGTTCAGCATTGTTCGACGAGTACCCTCAGTCATCTGGATTGTTCGCGGCTAATCATTCACGGCATATTCTTCCATTGGCCGCATAAAGAATGTGTATAAATTTCGTTGCGCAAGACCGGCCCGTAACAAGAATGGCAGTGGGAAAGGCCGGCTTATCGCACCCTGCCGGAATATCTGTACATGAGCATCACCGTCATACCGAACACCGCATGCACGACAAGCGTGATACCGCCGCGCGCCTCGGCAAACCAGGGGAAAATTGCAGTGAAACCGTACAGGTTGAGGAAGTACAGCGCTACGCCGAATACTGTGCCGATGAACAGGGAAGACGCCAGGCTCGTCCGCACCAATGGCAGCAACACGGCCGCATAAAGCATCGACAGCATGAAATGTATCGCCGTCGCTGCCAGCATTACCCTGAAATCGAATGTGGCAGGTGGCGGCAGGACTGCGCTGCCGAGCAGCAGCGCGGCCGTCAGCCGGGCGTCGCGCAATAGCAGCAGAAGCGCATCCTGACCGCACAGCCACCACAACAGCAGTTGCGCAAGCGTGGAGACGACACCTGCGCAAACGCCGGCCAGGAATACGGCCAGAAGCTTAGAGCTTGTCATAATTTGTCGTGTCATTCAAACAAGCAGCCTGCGACGCCGAGATGCGCTCAGAGCAGCCTCGGCGCAGGGATGAATTATTTACGGACAAGCTCTTAATCCTGCTTCCAGCTCCCATATCCTTTGAATTGCTCCATCACTTCAGCCATCTGCGCGGCACTCAGCAGTTGCGGCTCCCCTGCCTGCAAGGCGCGCCAATATTGCTCGCACAGCGTCTCGACCTCGACCGCAACCGATAGCGCCTGCTCCAGGTCGCGCCCGACGGCGATCATGCCGTGATTGGCGAGCAAGCAGGCCTTGCGCTCCTGCAGCGCGGACAGCGCGGCGTCGGAGAGCGCCTGGCTGCCGAACAAGGCGTAGGGCGCGCAACGTATGGTGTCGCCGCCAGCCACGGCGATCATGTAATGAAACGGCGGAATTTCGCGATGCAGGCAAGCCAGCGTCGTGGCAAACATCGCATGCGTGTGGATCACCGCGCCGATTTCCGGCCGGGCTTGCAGGATATCGCGATGGAAGCGCCATTCGCTGGAGGGCTGGCGCCCGCCCTGCACCTTGCCGTCAAAACTCATCCACACCATATCGCGCGGTGTCATTTCTTCGACGGTCATGCCGGTCGGGGTAACCAGGAACCCTTCGCCTTCGCGCACGCTGGCATTGCCGGAGGTGCCGCGATTCAACCCAAGCTCGGTGAGCCGGCGGGAAATGCTCAACAGTTGTTCGCGTAATTGACTCATGCCGGGAACAGACTCCTCAATTGGTCGGGTGCGCAAATGCCGCGCTCGGTGATGATGCCGGTCACAAGACGCGCCGGGGTAACGTCGAACGCCGGGTTGGCCGCCTTGCTGCCGGCCGGCATGATATTGACGCGTGCCAGCGTGCCGTCCTCCAGCCGCCCGTTCATCCAGGCAACCTCTTCCTCGCCGCGCTCCTCGATGGGGATGTCACGCTGGCCATCGCTGATGGTCCAGTCTATGGTCGGCGACGGCACGGCTGCATAGAACGGCACGTTGTTATCATGCGCCGCAAGCGCCTTGAGGTAGGTGCCGATCTTGTTGCAGACATCGCCGGTGGAAGTCACGCGGTCGGCGCCCACAATGGCAACATCCACTTGCCCGTGCTGCATCAGGTGTCCGCCCGCGTTATCCGCGATCACGGTATGCGGCACGCCGTGCTGCCCGAGCTCCCAAGCGGTAAGGCTCGCGCCCTGGTTGCGCGGGCGAGTCTCATCCACCCAAACGTGTAGCGGGATGCCTGCGTCGAACGCGGCATAGATCGGCGCCAGCGCAGTGCCCCAATCAACCGTGGCAAGCCAGCCGGCATTGCAATGGGTCAGGATATTCAGCGGGCGACCGAGCTTCTCGTGCATCGCTTTCAGCATTGTCAGTCCGTGCTCACCCAGCACCCTGTTGGCCGCCACGTCCTCATCGCATATGGCGGCCGCCTCACGCCATGCGGCTTCCGCCCGCTGCGCTTGCGGCAATGCCTGCAACCGGCTCGTCATGCGCTCGACCGCCCAACGCAGGTTGACCGCCGTCGGGCGCGTCGCAATCAGTATGCGCGCCACTTGCTGCAAACGGTCGTCATCGCCCGACTCCTGCATTGCCAGCGTCACGCCGTAGGCCGCCGTCGCACCGATCAAAGGTGCGCCGCGTACCTGCATGGTCTTGATCGCCTGCACGATTTCGCCGACAGAAGACAACCGCTTCACCTCGAACGCATGCGGCAGCAGGGTCTGATCGATGATCTCGACAGCGGCGGCATCGGTTGAAGGCCAAATGGTACGGTAATGAAAACCGCGTATTTTCAAGGTCAAATCTCTTTCTCGGTGCTATCCACAAAATCTGTGGATAATTCTGTGAATATCTGTGACTTAAAAACGTAACTCAAGCGTACATAACAACTTTTTACAAACGCCTAAAAATTGAACTTATTTTTAATCAATTTAAAATCAACTACTTATAACACATCCAATAAACATCAATAGCTTAGCGGATTTCTTAAAGTTATTTATAAAGTTGTGTGTATAAATTACCCCAGATGGGGTAGTAGCTGATGCATATTTCGGGTTGTTTTTGCAACGATTTCATCCACATCGATATTCCTCAATTCGGCAAGCACCTGGGCGATTTTTGGCAACTGCGCGGGACTATTGCGTCCGTCGCGGCCGATCCATTCCGGCGGAATATCCGGCGCATCCGTTTCCAGGACAATGCTATCCAAAGGCAAGCTTGCCGCCAGTTCGCGCAGATGCAGCGCACGCGGCCAGGTCATGGCACCGCCAAAGCCCAGCTTGAATCCCATGCCGATGAAGACTTCCGCCTGCTGGCGGCTGCCGTTAAACGCGTGGGCGATACCGCCCCTGACTTCGATACGGCGCAAATGCTTGAGGATTTGATCTACCGAGCGGCGCACGTGCAGCAGCACCGGCAAATCGAATTCGCGTGCCAGTTTCAACTGCTCGGTGTAATAAAAGGCCTGCTTGTCGCGATCGAGATTTTCCACGAAGTAATCGAGGCCGATTTCGCCAATGGCCGCTGGGCGCGATTCACCCAGTTTTTCGCGCAGCACATCCAGGTCTTCGGGCCGGGCACGTTCTGTATATAAAGGATGAATTCCCAGAGCGGGAATGCAGCAGGAATACCGCCGGGATAGCGCCAGCACCGCATCGAAATTGCCGCGCTCGATAGCCGGCACCACGATGCTCTCGACTCCGGCTTTCCGGGCGTCCGCAACGACCTGATCGCGATCCGCATCGAACTCGGCCGCATCCAGATGGCAATGACTATCGACGAGGCCGCGCGCGGACACGAATATCCCGCCCTATCTGATCGAGCGCCAGAATGTCGAGATCGACGCGCTGGGCCATTTCGGTCAGCACAGGCAGGCCGAACATCCCCTGCGCTTCATTGCCGAGCAGGGTGGGCGCGTAATAAAGCATCATTTCGTCCACGAGCCCGGCCCTGAGTAAAGCGCCGTTCAGTTGCGTTCCCGCCTCCACCAGCACCTCATTGATTTCCTGCGTCGCCAGCGCCTGCATCAGGCTCGCAAGGCAGACATGGCCATCCGCGGCAGGCAATTCAAGCACAGTGGCACCCGAAGCACGCAATGGTGCGGCTTTTTCCTCTTGCCCTTCCAGGCAGGCAACGACGGTTTTGCCGCCTTGCAGGATCTTGCTGTTCAAGGGAATGCGCAAATGGCTGTCCACCACTACGCGCAGCGGCTGGCGGCCGATATCGAGCTCACGCACGGTCATTTGCGGGTCGTCCGCGAGTACCGTGCCGATGCCGGTCAGGATCGCACAGGAGCGCGCACGCCAGCGTTGCACGTCGCTGCGTGCCGCAGGGCCGGTAATCCATTGGCTGATGCCGTTGGCGAGAGCGGTACGCCCATCCAGGCTGGCGGCCACTTTCGCGGTTACCCACGGGCGCCCTCGTGTCATACGCGAATTGAAACCGGCGTTGAGCTGTTGCGCTTCCTTTTCCATCAAGCCGCCGCGAGTTTCGATGCCATGCGATTCCAGCAGCGTAAACCCGCCCCCCGCGACTCTGGGGTTGGGATCCCTCATCGCCGCCACCACGCGACGCACGCCTGCGCCGACCAGCGCCAGCGCACACGGCGGCGTGCGGCCATGATGGCTGCAAGGCTCCAGCGTTACATACACGTCGGCCCCTCGCGCTGCCTCGCCTGCCTGGCGCAGCGCGTGCACTTCGGCATGTGGCCCGCCGGCGCGCTCGTGCCAGCCTTCGCCGATGATCTTGCCGTCCTTGACGATAACGCAGCCGACGCGGGGATTGGGTGTAGTGGTATAGAGGCCGCGCTCCGCCAGACGCAGCGCTTGCATCATGATGAAATGGTCGTCGGCTGTAAACATGAGGTCGGTCGTGCTGCGGAAAAGGAGCGGATTAATGCTGCACGATAGCGCTATGCACCAGCCGCTCCTGCGGATCGAAATACAGGCGCAGGCCATGAACCACCCACAGGCAAACGCCGAGGTCGTATTCGATCTGGGTGGATTCTTCCCATGACGGGCGGCCCAACTGCATCATCACTTCGGATTTGGTCATGCCCGGCTTGAGCAGGCGGCGCTTGATATCCAGCACCATGTCGCCGCGCTCGCAGGAATGCGCCGGGTCAGGATTCATCCACACCACCGGGTCGAAAGGCTCGTCGCCGAAGACCAGACGTTCCTTGAACGCCCACCAGCCGAAGAAAACGATGGTCACCAACAAGGTGAAAACCGCAAATGCAATGGCCAGGCCCGTCAGCAGTTTTTGCGGTTTTTCATCCACGTTAGGGTGCGCTCACATTAATTTTGCATCTGCGGCGGAGGCGATTTGGGATGCCATCCGCGAAGCAAGATGCGTGGTTGTGCCGCCCATAACAAGCGGCTTGCGACAAAGGAGGGCGCCCAAATCGCCCCCGTCCCGAAGGGTTGCCTCAAGAAAGCGCATCTGCGGCGTTGCGAAGCTTGCGAATGGAGCAACCATTTGCTGCGCTCTGCGCCTTGCATCCATCGCTTTCTTGAGGCAACGCAGGCGTGAAATTAATGTGAGCACGCCCTATTTCTCCATTTTGTCGGTGCTGCGCCGGGCAGCAGTGTCCAGGTCGCGGATCACGTCATGGAAATCGTCCACATCCTGAAAACTGCGGTAAATCGATGCGAAACGGATATACGCCACCTTGTCGAGGCGCCGCAGCTCCTGCATTACCGCCTCGCCCAGCTCGCGCGACTGGATTTCGCGCTCGCCGCGGCCGAGGATTTTCTGCATTATGTTGTCCACGGAGCGATCCACCAGTTCCATCGACACCGGCCGCTTGTGCAGCGGCCGTGTGAACGACAGCCGCAGCTTGTCGCGCGAGAATTCCTCGCGCGTCCCGTTCTGCTTGACCACCTGCGGCATGTGCAGTTCCGCCGTCTCGTATGTGGTAAAGCGCTTCTCGCAGGAAGCGCAGCGCCGACGGCGACGGATGGTATCGCCTTCGTCATTGACTCGCGAGTCTATGACCTGGGTATCGTCGGCACCGCAGAACGGACATTTCATTGAGCGTTATGCTCCATAAACCGGAAAGCGTGCGGTCAGCGCGTGCACCTTGTCGCGCACGGCGGCAATCTTCGCTTCGTCGGTCGGCGCATCCAGCACGTCAGTGATGAAGTGCGCGACCTGGCGGGCTTCCTCTTCCTTGAAACCGCGGGTGGTAATCGCCGGCGAGCCGATGCGGATGCCGGAAGTGACGAACGGGCTTTCCGGATCGTTGGGGATCGCGTTCTTGTTGACGGTGATGTCCGCCAGGCCCAGCGCCGCGTCGGCGGCCTTGCCGGTCAGGCCCTTGGGACGCAGGTCGACCAGGAACATGTGCGACTCGGTACGGCCGGAAATGATGCGCACCCCGCGTTCGGCCAGGGTTTGCGCCATTGCGCTGGCATTCTTCAGCACTTGCTCCTGGTACACCTTGAATTCGGGCGTCATCGCCTCGGCAAAAGCCACCGCCTTGCCGGCGATCACGTGCATCAGTGGGCCGCCTTGCAGCGACGGGAACACGTTGGAGTTGATCGACTTTTCGTATTCCGCCTTGGCCAGGATAATGCCGCCGCGCGGGCCGCGCAGGGTCTTGTGGGTGGTGGAAGTGACGAAGTCGGCATGCGGCACCGGGTTCGGGTACACGCCGGCGGCGATCAGGCCGGAATAGTGCGCCATGTCGACCATGAAGTAGGCACCGACCTTCTTCGCGATCTCGGCCATGCGCGCCCAGTCGAAACGCAATGCATATGCGGATGCACCGCCGATCAGCAGCTTGGGTTGTTTTTCGATTGCCACGCGCTCCATGTCGTCGTAGTCGATTTCTTCCTTGTCGTTGACGCCATAGGCGACAATGTTGAACAGCTTGCCGGACAGATTGGCCGGGGAACCATGGGTCAGATGACCGCCGTGACCGAGGTTCATGCCCATCACCGTATCGCCCGGCTTGAGAATGGAGAAATACACCGCCTGGTTGGCCTGCGAGCCGGAATGCGGCTGCACGTTGGCGTATTCGGCGCCGAACAGTTTCTTCACGCGATCGATGGCGATCTGCTCGATCTGGTCCACATACTCGCAACCGCCGTAAAAACGCTTGCCCGGATAGCCTTCAGCGTACTTGTTGGTCAGTTGCGAACCCTGCGCCTGCATCACGGCCGGGCTGGTGTAATTTTCGGAGGCGATCAGCTCGATGTGGTGCTCCTGACGCTGGCGCTCGCCTTCGATGGCTTGCCAGAGTTCCGGGTCACACGAGTTGAGGGTTTGGGAGTAGCTGAACATGGGTCGATTTCCGGGTGCAAAAATGATGCAATTCTAGCATGTTAAGCACATCTCCCGCACCCTGGCCTACCAAGCCGGCTGTTTTCAACCAGCGCGGTTGGGAGCAACCAACCACTTCGGGCATCGTTCTTTACAATGCATTGTTTTACAAGGAATGCGGCGCTGGCACATCACTTGCAATCGTTTCAGGCAAGCGATCTCTCCATCGTGTCCCTCTCGGCCCGCCAAGGCATAACAACATAACGCCTGACGGGTCTTTTTTTGCCTCCCGCGCTATAATCCTGTAATTGATCCAGCGGCCTCCAGCATGAACCTTATCCGCGAACAGGATTTCGTCGACAGCATCGCCGATGCCCTGCAATATATCTCCTATTACCACTCGCCCGACTTTCTGCATGCAATGCACGCCGCATGGCAGCGCGAGCCATCGCCCGCCGCGCGCGACGCCATTGCGCAGATACTGGTGAACTCCTATCTGTGCGCCGAAGGCCAGCGCCCGCTGTGCCAGGATACCGGCATCGTCACGGCCTTCGTCAAGGTCGGCATGCAGGTAAGCTGGGATACCGACAAGAGCCTGCAGGATATGGTCGATGAAGGCGTGCGCCGCGCCTACCGCAACCCGGACAACGTGCTGCGTGCCTCCATCGTCGCCGACCCGGCAGGCGACCGCAAAAATACACGCGACAACACGCCGTCCATCGTGCATGTCGAACTGGTGCCGGGCGACAAGGTGGATATCCGCATTGCAGCCAAAGGCGGCGGCTCCGAAAACAAGGCCCAGCTCGCGATGCTGGAGCCTTCCGACGATATCGTGGAATGGGTGCTGGAAACCGTGCCCAAGATGGGCGCCGGCTGGTGCCCGCCCGGCGTGCTTGGGCTAGGCATCGGCGGCACGGCGGAGAAAGCCGCGCTGCTCGCCAAAGAGTCGCTGATGGCGCCTATCGACATTCAGGAACTAAAAGTCCGCGGCCCGCAAAATCGCGCCGAGGAATTGCGGCTGGAGCTCTATGAAAAGGTCAATCGCCTGGGCATAGGCGCACAAGGGCTGGGCGGCCTGACTACGGTACTGGACGTCAAGGTGATGGATTACCCGACGCACGCCACTTCGCTGCCGGTGGCACTGATTCCCAACTGCGCCGCTACGCGCCATGTGCATTTCACGCTGGACGGCAACGGCCCGGCAAAATTGCCTGCCCCCAAACTCGAAGACTGGCCGCAGATTGCGCTTGATGCAGGCGCCCCCATGCGTCGCGTGAACCTTGACGCATTGACCGCGGCTGACATCGCGCAATGGCAACCCGGCGAAAAACTCTTGCTCTCCGGAAAACTTCTGACCGGCCGCGACGTGGCGCACAAGCGCCTGTCGGAAATGGCCGCGCGCGGCGAAGCCATGCCGGTGGATTTCCGCAATCGCTTCATCTATTACGTCGGCCCGGTCGACCCGGTGCGCGACGAAGCCGTCGGTCCCGCCGGCCCAACCACCGCAACCCGCATGGATCGCTACACCGATTTCATGCTGGAACATACCGGCCTGCTCGGCATGATAGGCAAGGCGGAGCGCGGCGAGGCTGCCATCGAGTCTATCCGCCGCCACAAATCGGTCTACCTGATCGCCGTCGGCGGCGCGGCTTACCTGGTTTCCAAGGCCATCAAATCCGCACGCGTCGTCGCTTTTTCCGAACTCGGCATGGAAGCCATCTACGAATTCGACGTAGCAGACATGCCGGTGACCGTTGCAGTCGATACCGAGGGCCATTCGGTACATGTCAGCGGGCCGATGGAATGGCGCGCCAGGATAGGCACTATCCCGGTATTTACGGAATAGTCCATGGCGCAGCTTTTTACCCCGCTCAAACTTCGCGAACTCGAATTCAAAAACCGCATTCTCGTGTCGCCCATGTGCCAATACTCGGCGGATGGCGGAATGCCCAACAACTGGCATCTGGTGAATTACGGCAGCCGCGCCGTGGGCGGCGCCGCATTGGTCATGGTGGAAGCTACCGCCGTCTGCCCCGAAGGCCGCATCACGCCGTGGTGCACCGGCATCTGGTCGGATGCGCATACCGCTGCGTTCCGGCCCATCACCGACTTCGTTCGCGCCCAGGGTGCCGTACCGGGCATACAGATCGCTCATGCCGGGCGCAAGGCTTCCTGCACCCAGCCGTGGACAGGCAGTCAATATCTACCGATAGGTGCCGGCGGCTGGCAGACGGTCGCACCGTCCGCCACCCCCTTCAGTTCGGCGCATGGCACTCCCCGCGCCCTGAGCATTGAAGAAATCGACGGCATCGTCGAGCTCTTCGCCGAAGCTGCTTGCCGCGCCCTGGCTGCAGGATTCGAAGTCGCCGAAGTGCATTGCGCGCACGGCTACCTGCTCAACGAATTCCTCTCGCCACTCGCCAACCGGCGTGACGACGAATATGGCGGCAGCCTGGGAAACCGCTGCCGCCTGCCGCTACGCGTTGCCAAAACAATACGCGACCTGTGGCCGGCGCAATGGCCGGTATTCGTGCGTATTTCGGCAACGGACTGGGTGGAAGGCGGTTGGAATCTGGCGCAATCGATACAATTCGCCAAATGGCTGAAAGAGATCGGCATCGACCTGATCGACTGCTCCACCGGCGGCATGGTGCCGGACGTGACGATTCCCGCCGGCCCGGGTTTTCAGGTGCCGTTCGCCGCCGGCGTGCGCAGGGAAGCCGGCATCGCCACCGGCGCGGTTGGCATCATTACCGAACCGGGGCAGGCGGAGAGGATTCTGGCCAATGGCGAGGCCGACGCCATTTTTCTCGCGCGCGAACTGCTGCGCGACCCTTACTGGCCACTGCGTGCCGCGCGCGAGCTCGGCGCGGATGTGGCATGGCCGAACCAATACGCAAGAGCAAAAAGATAATCCGGGAGAGAAATCGAATGAAATGGACTGATGTACAACAAATCGCCGAGGAGCTTTACGATCAGCACCCCGACGTCGACCCGCGCACGATACGCTTTATCGACCTGCACAATTTCGTGGTCGGGCTGGAAGATTTCGACGACGATCACAGCCGCGGCGGGGAAAAAGTGCTGGAAGCGATCCAGGCTGCCTGGATCGCAGAAGCCGAGTAAAACTAAATCGTGCGGGAGTAGCGCGGCTTGTCGGCTGCCTGCTGCCGCAGATAACCATCGAACGCCATTGCGATATTGCGCAGGAATACGCGACCGGCCTCGGTGACGCGTATGGTTGCCGGCTCCAGGACCACCAGGCCGTCCGCGTGCATTTCCTTCAAGTCTTCCAGCGCATCGGCGAAGTGGCTGTCGAAATCGACACCCCATTGCTTGCCGAAGGCCGCCTTGTCCAGCTCAAGATCGCACATGATCTGGGTAATGGCTTCGCGCCGCAGCTTGTCTTCGCGGGAAATACGCAAACCGCGCTCGATGGGCAGCTTGCCGGCCTCGATCATCTCGCGATACTCCGACAGCACCTTCACATTCTGCGCATAAACGTCATCGGTCTGTGAAATGGCCGAAACGCCGAATGCCAGGATGTCGCAGTTCTTGTGCGTGGTATAGCCCTGAAAGTTGCGGTACAGCGTTTTGGCCCGTTGCGCCTTGACCAGCTCGTCGTCGGGACGTGCGAAGTGGTCCATGCCGATATACACATAGCCCGCGGCGGTCAGCTTTTCCAGCGTCAGCTTCTGCAACGCAAGGCGCTGCTCCAGGTGTGGCAGCGTTTCTTCGACTATCAGCTTCTGGTGCTTTTTCATCCACGGTACGTGGGCGTAATTGAATACCGCGAAGCGATCCGGCGCCATCGCGATGACCTTGTCCAGCGTGCGTTCAAAGGTTTCCGGCGTCTGGTGCGGCAGGCCGACCATCAGGTCGAAGTTAACGCTCTGGAAACCCTCGTCGCGAATCCAGCCATACACTTCGCGGATCAGCGCTTCCGGCTGAACGCGGTTCACCGCATGCTGCACCTTGTCGTCCAGATCCTGCACGCCCAGGCTGACGCGGTTGAAGCCGCTTTGGCGCAGAGCGCGGATATGTTCGATAGTCAGCTCGCGCGGATCCATTTCACAGCTGATTTCCGCGTCCGGGGCAATCGTGAATCTGCTCGCGAGATAATCGTATAACCGTCGTATATCGTCCGGATGCAGATACGTCGGGGTCCCCCCTCCCCAGTGCAACTGACGCACCTTGCGTTCCGGGTTGGTCAGCGCCGCGATGCGGTCGATTTCGCGGAACAGCACTTCCAGATATGCGGTGGCCTTGCTGTAATCCTTGGTCGCAATCATGTTGCAGCCGCAGTAATAGCAAAGCGTGTCGCAGAAAGGGATATGGGTATAGAGCGAGATGTCGCGTCCCTTGTCCTGCGTGGCGCGAAGCTCTTCCTCCCACTGCGCAGGGCCGAAGCTCTCGTGGAAATAAGGCGCGGTCGGATACGACGTGTAGCGCGGTCCGGCCTTGCAGTATTTGTGCAGCAGTTCGGTTGAGAATTCCATGGCAGACATTATATCAGACATAAATATCTTTTTAGTAAAAAGTCAAACGATAACAAAATCAAAGTGGTATTGACTTCCTGCCCGGACAACCCAAAATGGCAAGCAATGAAGGGTAAACCCGTCCGAAAGGCGGGGGCACAAAGCAACCGGCCTACAGCAGTGTTCATTGTATGGCAGCGGGGCTGCCGGGAAGTTATGCTTTCCGTCATCGTCCTAGCGGGTTTTCTTTTCATTAAAAATAAAAACCAACGAAAGACCCAGAATGCCTGCCATCCAGCTTAAAGATTACTGTTTCGCGCATCAACCCATACTCGATGCCGACGGCAATACCGTTGCGATAGAACTGTTATACCGCGATGCTCAGCCCGAAGCGGGAAACGCCTTCGACGATACGACGGCAACAGCCAATGTCATCATTAATGTATGCAGCCATTTGGGCATGATCGAATTGATGGGCAAGCGCAAGCTTTTCATCAATGTTGCCGAGGATCTGCTGCTGAGCGATTCGATCACTTTGCTGCCCAAGGACAAGGTGACGCTGGAGCTTCTCGAACACATCAAAATTACCGATGAAATCCTTGCGCGCGTGCGCGAGCTCAAGACGATCGGTTACGAGTTTGCACTGGACGATTATGTCTTTCATTTCGACCCGTGCCCACTGTTCGATCTCGTCGACATCGTCAAGGTCGACATACTGCATGCCGATCTGAATGCACTGGATGAGCTGGTCGCTTATCTCAGGCAGTGGCCCTGCAAGCTGCTTGCGGAGAAAGTGGAAAATGCGGATATACACCAGGCCTGCCTCAAGGCCGGTTTCGATTTATTTCAAGGGTACTATTTTGCATATCCGATCCTGCATGGCGGGCGCATCACGGACCCTGCGAAACTGGTTGTTCTCGACCTGCTTACCAAGGTAAGCAGCGATGCCGATCTGGACGAAATCGAAGCCTCGTTCAAGGGCAACCCCGGCCTGACCTACAACCTGCTGCGTCTGCTCAGCTCTCCCGCGTTTTACACATCGCACAAGATCGGCTCGATTCGGCAAGCAATCCTGATTCTCGGCATGCAGCAACTGGGCCGCTGGTTACAGGTATTGCTCTATACGCAGCAAAACGAGCAATCCTGCCTTCCGCTGCTGGAACTGGCGGTGCATCGCGCCAGATTGATGGAATTGATGGCAAGCTCTGTCGGCGTGGCCCCGGAACAAGCCTATGTCGCCGGCATGCTTTCACTGGCGGATTGCGCGCTGGGCATGTCGATGGAAACCATTATTCAGCACCTGAATCTTGTCGAAGGAATCCATCGCGCCTTGCTGAAACGCGAAGGCGATCTCGGTCGACTGCTGCACATCTGCGAAAAACTTGAAAACGGCGAATTCGAGGAAGTTGCAGAAATCGTGGAATCATTAAATATTACAATACCTTCACTCATGGAAATGCAGACCGCGTCCATTGCCTGGGGCAACCGGATGCTACACGACCTTTTCGAACAACCCCATTAACTTTTGTTAGCCACTCATGCAATTACCTAAAGAAATCTTCAAGGCTTACGACATCCGCGGCATCGTTGGAAAAACGCTCACGTCCGAAATCGTCGAAACCATCGGCCAGGCCATAGGCTCCGAAGCCACTGCCCGCCGTCAGACGCAAATCTGCATAGGCTACGATGGCCGCCTGTCCGGTCCGGAACTGGCCGCAGCGCTCGCGCGCGGCATCCGCAAAGCCGGCGTACACGTGATCGATCTCGGCATGGTTGCGACGCCCATGGTGTATTTCGCCGCCTGCCACCTCGGCACCAACTGCGGCGTGATGGTCACCGGCAGTCACAACCCGCCGGATTACAATGGCCTCAAGATGGTGCTGGGCGGAGAGACGCTCTCGGGCGAAGCCATACAGGGCCTACGCAACCGGATCGAGCTCGGCGAGTTATTCGAAGGCGACGGCAGCTATAGCCGATACGACATTGCGCAGGACTACATTTCTCGCATCGTCAGCGATATCCAGCTGGCGCGACCGATAAAAATCGCCGTGGATTGCGGCAATGGCGTTGCAGGGGCATTTGCAGGCGCGCTCTATCGTGCGCTCGGCTGCGAGGTGCAGGAGCTGTATTGTGAGGTGGACGGCCACTTTCCCAACCATCACCCTGACCCGTCCGTACCGGAAAACCTGGACGATTTGATAGAGGCCTTGAAAACCGGCAACGCCGAACTCGGTCTCGCTTTCGACGGCGACGGCGACCGCCTCGGCGTCGTGACCAAAAACGGGCAGATCATTTACCCCGATCGCCAACTGATGCTGTTTGCTGCGGATGTGCTGTCGCGCTCGCCGGGGGCAACCATCATTTACGACGTCAAATCGACACGCAACCTGCACCCATGGATCGCGCAACATGGTGGCGAACCGCTGCTGTGGAAAACCGGGCACTCCTTGGTAAAAGCCAAGATGAAGGAAACCGGCGCCCAGCTCGCCGGCGAAATGAGCGGCCATGTGTTTTTCAAGGAGCGCTGGTACGGCTTCGACGACGGCCTTTACACCGGGGCGCGCCTGCTGGAAATCCTGAGCGCGACAGCCGATCCATCAGCGACATTACAAGCACTGCCGGACAGCGTCAGCACCCCTGAGCAGCATATCAAAATGCACGAAGGCGAACCTCACGCACTGCTCGCGCGCCTGACACAGGAAGCCAGGTTCGAAGGCGCCGACCGCGTCATCGATATCGACGGGCTGCGCGTGGAATATCCGGACGGTTTCGGCCTGATGCGCGCCTCCAACACCACGCCGGTGATCGTGCTGCGTTTCGAGGCCGACAACGAAGCCGCATTGCGCCGCATTCAGGAACAGTTTCGCGGCATATTGTTAGCAGCGGCACCGCACGTGGAATTGCCCTTCTGACATGTTCTCCCGCAACACCCTGATCGCCGCCATTGTCTGGGTAGCGCTATTTGCGGGACTCGTCTACCTGACAGACGAGATCCTGCATCCGAACAAGGCAGAGGATTTGGGCGATGCCGAGATTGTCGAACTGGAGCGCGACCCCAGCGGACATTACCGCGCGGAGGCATTCATCAACGGCACCAAGGTCGGCGTTATGGTGGATACCGGGGCAACTGGCGTGGCCATCTCGCAGGCACTGGCGGACACGCTTGGGTTGAAAAGCCGCGTTGCTGTCAGGACAGCCACCGCCAATGGCGACACGATCTCCTATATGGTGCGGCTGGATGAAGTTCGTCTTGGCGGCATCGTCGCACGCGATGTTTCCGCCAGCATCGTCCCCGGCCTGAACGGTGATGCCCTGCTCGGCATGTCTTTTCTAGGCCGGATGGATATCCGGCTCTATCAGGGAAAAATGACTATCCGGCAAGGCGAATCCTAGGTAATCACCGTCGGCTGTTCGCGGCCGGTACGCGCACGCAACTCGGAAATCTGCAATGCGATGTCAATCAGCTCGGACAAGGCTGTTTGCGCATCCAGAGGATGTTTCCCCACATCCGGCTCGAACGCTTCCAGATAGATGCGCAATGTCGCCCCTTCGGTGCCCGTGCCGGAAAGGCGGAAGACGATGCGCGAACCATCGGTGAACCCGATGCGCACACCCTGCCCCGTGCTGATGCTGCCATCCACCGGATCGATATAACTGAAGTCGTCGCAGAACAGTACCTTGTAATTGCCTAGCGTCTGCCCCTGCAAGTTTGCAAAGCTGCCATGCAAATGTTTCATGACGCCGTTTGCGGCATCGGTTGGCAAGCCTTCGTAATCGTGGCGCGAATACACGTTGCGCCCGTATTTCGCCCAATGCTCGTACACGATGGCTTCCACCGACTGCTTGCGCGCGGCAAGAATATTCAGCCAGAACAGCACCGCCCATAGGCCGTCTTTCTCACGCACGTGGTCCGAACCGGTGCCAAAGCTCTCCTCACCGCACAGCGTCACCTTGCCTGCATCCATCAGATTGCCAAAGAATTTCCAGCCGGTCGGCGTCTCGTAACAGGGGATACCCAGCGCCTGCGCCACGCGGTCGGCGGCAGCGCTGGTCGGCATGGAGCGCGCAATCCCCGCCAGGCCGTTCTTGTAACCCGGGACGAGCGTTGCGTTTGCGGCAAGGATGGCCAGGCTATCGGAAGGCGTCACGAAAAAGCCCTTGCCGAGAATCATATTGCGGTCGCCGTCGCCGTCGGAAGCGGCACCGAAATCCGGTGCATCCTCGCCGTAAACGATGTCTACCAGTTCATGCGCATAGGTGAGATTGGGGTCAGGATGGCCGTTGCCGAAATCGGGCAAGGGCTCGGCATTCATTACGCTGCCGGCAGGAGCATTCAACTGACGCTCCAGGATTTCACGCGCATAGGGCCCGGTCACGGCGTGCATCGCATCGAATTTGATGCGGAAACCGCCGGCAAGCAATTCACGGATCGCCGCAAAATCGAATAGCGACGCCATCAGATCGGCATAATCCGTGACCGGATCGATCACCTCGACCTGCATGCCGCCAAGATCGCTGACGCCCATACTGTCGAGGCTGATATCGGCAGCCTCCAGAATGCGGTATTCGGAAATCTGCTTGCTGCGCGCGAAAATCGCTTCGGTCACTTTTTCGGGTGCCGGTCCGCCATTGGTCACGTTGTACTTGATGCCGAAATCGCCTTCCGGCCCGCCCGGATTATGGCTGGCGGAGAGAATGATGCCGCCGTAAGTCTTGTGCTTGCGGATCACGCAGGAAGCGGCGGGCGTTGAAAGTATTCCGCCCTTGCCGACCAGAACCCGCCCGAACCCATTGGCTGCCGCCATTTTCAGGATGATCTGGATCGCCTCGCGATTGTAATAACGCCCATCGCCGCCCAATACCAGAGTCGCATTCGCGGGCGCAGAGATGCTGTCGAATATCGACTGTACGAAATTTTCCAGATAATGCGCTTGCTGAAAAACCGGAACGCGCTTGCGCAAGCCGGATGTTCCTGGTTTCTGATCGGTGAAGGGCTGGGTCGGGATAGTGCGTATGGTCATCTCTATAATCCTGATTTTCTGTTATTGAGGATATCTTACACCCGAGTCCGATCTGCCACGATAATCGCGGCGGACGCTTGACAGATAATCCGAACATCTACATAATGCGCGGCTCTCGGGGGCATTAGCTCAGTTGGTAGAGCAGCGGACTCTTAATCCGTTTGTCGTAGGTTCGACCCCTACATGCCCCACCAGATACAAGGCTCGCAGCAATGCGGGCCTTTTTCGTTTTACAAGCCATTAAAGTTTATCGTTTTTCTGCCGTTAGCATGCTAAGCTAATTGGCAAATGATCGAGATTGAGCATGAAAATCGATAGTTCCACCCGAACCGCGTCCCTTACCGGAAATACCACTCCTGTCGCGCGCGGCGGCAAGCAAACGCCCCAAACCGGCGGGGCGCCGGACAAGGTTCAGCTCTCCAGCATGTCCACGCAAATCCAGGCACTGGAAACCAGCATCAATGAAGCCAGCGGCTTTGATACCGCCAAAGTCGAGGCCATCAAGCTGGCCATCAGCGATGGACGCTATACCGTCAATCCTGACGCTATCGCCGACAAGCTGATTTCTTCCACGCGCGAACTGCTGACCCAGCAAAAAGGCTAACTCGCATCGATGGATTTTCTTCAGCAGGAACAAGCCGCTCTCGACGGATTCATCGACCTTCTGCAACAGGAGCAAGAGGCACTGGTTGCGGCCAACGTGGAAAAGCTGCAATCCCTCTCCGAACTCAAGCAAAAACACAGTGAGCTACTCAGCAACATGGCACAGCAACGCGTTGCCACGCTGGAACGCGCCGGGTTCAAGTCCGATGCGGCAGGCGTAGCCGCCTGGCTGACCAGTCAGCCCGCATCGGTGAAGGAGTTCTGGAAAAAACTGCTCGAAAGTGCGCAAATCGCCCAGCAATTGAACCAGACCAATGGCAGACTGATCCAGACTCACATGCAGCACAATCAGCAAGCATTGTCCGCCTTGATGAACGCCGCCAACCGGGCAGACGTCTACGGTGCCGATGGACAGCCTCGCGCTGGCTCCGGACCGTCACAGCGCATTATCGGCAAGGTCTGAAAAACCCCTGAATCAGGGCATTGCCAACTGCGGGACAACCGACGGCGGGGCCGGACGGATATCCGGATCCAGCGTCAAATTGGTTTTCTCCCCTTCGTTTTCAGCCAGAATCATCACCGTCACCCGACGGTTGCGTGCACGCCCTTCCGCGGTTTCGTTGTTCTCCACCGGCCGGTTGTCGGCATATCCAATAACCACGACTCGCTGCGAAGATACGCCATTCTCTACAAACAACCGGGTCACACTGCTGGCACGTGCGCTTGATAATTCCCAATTCGAAGGAAAAATCGGTGAAGCGATGGGAAGATTATCGGTATGACCTTCGATCTGTACCTGATGCGTATCCTTTGCCAGCACCTGGGCAACAGCCCGCAGCACACCAACTGTTTCGCTGTTGAGCACGGCCTGCGCTGGAGCGAAAAGCAGGCTGGCGTTAATTTCAATCGAAATTCCGCGATTGCTTTCGGTCACTTTGACCTGACCGTTCTTCACCAGAGGATCCATCACGTTCAGCAAATCGCCCGCTACCGCTTTCATCTGCACGCGCCGCGCCTGCTTTTCAGAATCCGTCTGTCCGACGATGCTGGGCTGCGCCTGCACAGGCACAGGCTGCACCTGAATTTTTCCGCTCTCCGCATTTTGCGGCGTCGGCATGGGGAGGTAGATGGGTTTGTCGCTGGTCGGAGTGTTCTTGAAGGCATCCACGATGGAGTCCGACATGATGCGGTATTTGCCTTCGTTGATCGATGAAATCGCGTACATCACGACAAAGAATGCGAATAGCAGCGTAATGAAATCGGCATAGGAAACCAGCCAGCGCTCGTGATTCTCGTGTTCTTCGTGCTTTTGGCGGCGCTTAGCCATCTGGATCGGCTTAGTTGATGTAACCGCGCAACTTGGTTTCGATAATGCGAGGATTTTCGCCGTTGGCAATGCCAACCAGACCTTCCACGACCATTTCGCGCTTGACCATTTCTCTGGCGATCAACGCCTTGAGCTTGTTGGCGATGGGCAGGAACAGAAGATTGGCGCTGCCGACGCCGTAGATGGTCGCCACGAACGCAACCGCGATGCCGCTGCCCAGCTTGGATGGGTCGGAAAGATTTTCCATCACATGGATCAATCCCATGACAGCGCCGAGAATGCCTATGGTCGGCGCGTACCCGCCCGCAGCCTCCCACACCTTGGCAGCCATGCGATAGTGCTCCTCGTAAGCATACATATCCACTTCCATCGCTTCGCGCAGCTTTTCGGGCTCGGCACCGTCCACCAGAAGTTGTAAACCCTTGCGTGTAAACGGATCACCCATTTCCGCCATCAGCGGTTCAAGCGACAGCAAACCGCCGCGCCGCGCTGCCTGCCCCCAGCTGGTGACATGCTGAATGACGTCTTCGAGCGCAACGATGGGCGGGACGATGACCCACTTCAGCATCTTCATTCCATCCAGAAATACCGGCAATGTGAACTGGAGCATGCAGGCGCCAAATGTTCCGCCCAGGACGATCAGGAAGGCGGTCACCTGGATCAGCGAACCGATATGTCCGCCTTCGAGATACTGGCCGCCCAGGATCGCCGCCATGGAAATCAGGATACCCACGATGCTGATAACGTCCAGTTTCATCCATTCACCCAGTCTGTCATTTTGCTGCGCAAACGCATGATGGCCTGGGAGTGCAACTGGCAGACGCGCGATTCGCTGACGCCGAGCACAGCCCCGATTTCCTTGAGGTTGAGATCTTCCTGATAATACATTGCCATGAGCAATCTCTCGCGCTCGGGCAACTCGGTAATGGCCTTGACGAGAGAAGCGCGCATGCCTTCGTCATGCAGCAACTGGAAGGGCGACGGGCGGCCATCGGCCAAGTTGAATGCGATGCTTTCGCCGTCATCGTTCTCGAAGTCATCGTAGTGAACAAGCTGATGACCGCGTGCATCGGCCAGCATTTCCTGATATTCCGCCAGAGGAATGCCCAAATTGTCGGCGATCTGCTGCTCGGTTGGCGACTTGCCTAACTCCTGCTCCAGGCGATGAATCGCCTGCTCGATTTCGCGGGCATTCTTGCGCACCGAACGGGGCGCCCAGTCGGCCTCGCGCAATTCGTCCAGCATCGCCCCCCGGATGCGCTGGGTCGCGTAAGTTTCGAATTGCGCGCCGTGGGATTCGTCGTAATAGTTCAGTGCGTCCAGCAAGCCCATCATGCCGGCCTGTACCAGATCGTCTACCTGTACGCTCGAAGGCAGGCGGGCAGCCAGCTGGTAAGCCAGGCGTTTCACCAGTTGGGCATATTCCGCCACAGACTTTTGCGTATCCAGCACCGGCATGGAAATCACTTCAGCAGCGTCTGCAAAACATGCGGATCGGCCCCACGCAACAGACGGCGCATCAAGTCCGGAAAATGGCCGGCCTTGTGCTCGGGGATGGGCCAGGATTGTATGGTTCCGGCCAATTGCTCGAAGAATCCGGCTTGCGGCAGATCCGGCTGCGGTAATACGCCGAGGTACTCGGGCATTACATGCAAATGTCGGCGGCTGACTGCGGCGATGCTGCGATGCAGAGCAGAAGCCCGCGTGTGATCCACGCCGCGGAACATCAGATGAAATCTGCGCTTT
>Ga0208125_100459_pt1 | contig 23843 bp, 21 predicted proteins | sample LakWasM128_HOW14_2_FD_183938 | JGI IMG/M metagenome (GOLD analysis project Ga0208125, IMG submission 183938) | Freshwater sediment methanotrophic microbial communities from Lake Washington under simulated oxygen tension - Sediment Metagenome... | ecosystem: Environmental > Aquatic > Freshwater >...
GGCCATTAAAATACACCTCTAATAATCAACACAACACATGGAGCTCATAACCGGATTTGAACCGGTGACCTCTTCCTTACCAAGGAAGTGCTCTACCTACTGAGCTATATGAGCTTAATTTTTTTGAATTTGGAGCGGGTGATGGGAATCGAACCCACGTGATCAGCTTGGAAGGCTGGAGTTCTACCATTGAACTACACCCGCGGATATTTTTTAATTGGATGGTGGAGGGGGGAGGATTCGAACCTCCGAAGGCAGAGCCGGCAGATTTACAGTCTGATCCCTTTGGCCGCTCGGGAACCCCTCCGTTATCGGATAACCCAGTTATTATCTGTCATCAAACTCACATTGTCAACGAATCATTTACCTCGAATTCAATTTATTCATTACCGCCGCCATATCGCCTGCAATCATCTGACCCACATGACTAGCAGCAAGATCAAAAGCCGACGACATCAAGACCCACTCGCCCTTAGAAGGACTTGACAACACAAAATCTGCAACGACCTTTCCAGCCGGAGGCCGGCCAATTCCTATCCTTAAGCGATAAAACTCTTTCGCCCCCAGATGCGCAATAATATCTCGTAAGCCATTATGCCCAGCATGCCCACCGTCTTTTTTTAACTTCACCACACCAACATCGAAATCAAGATCATCATGAACAACGAGAATCTCATCCGGCGCCAATTTATAGTATCGAGCAACCTTACCTACAGCCTGACCACTTCGATTCATAAGCGTACTCGGCTTCAACAGCAACACCTTACCGCCCGCACCCCCAATCTCAGCCAACAGCCCATCAAACCTAGACTCCCTGACCCAATCACAATTCGAATCAGATACCAATCTATCTAAAAACAAAAACCCGGCATTATGCCGGGTTTTTTCGTACTGCCGACCAGGATTACCCAAGCCAACTATAAGTTTAATCATGCGTTATTTTATTAAATTCTCAGGCAGCGTCGTCTTTACTTGCCTTTGAAGCCATCATTGACGCAACAGGATGATCATGCTCAGGACCTTGAGCCAAAGCTACGATTTCAACACCCGCCGGCAAAACAATATCCGAAAGATGAGCCGATTCACCAATATCCAAACCACTCAGATCCACTTCAATATAATCAGGCAAAGCAGCCGGCAAACAGGAGACTTCAACATCGATCATAGCATGAGTAACAATACCCCCCTTCTTTCCACCGATAGATGCTTGCTCATTGACAAAATGCAATGGCACATGCACTTTTAATGCTTCCGACATAGTCACTCGAAGAAAGTCCATGTGCAGGACTTGAAATTTAGCAGGATGACGCTGAACGCCCTTCAGAACCACTCGCTCTGTCTTGCCATCAATATTAACACCCAAAACATGCGAATAAACCGCCTCATGCGCAAGATGCTTAATCACCTCATTGTGGTTCAGCAAAAGCATTTGAGGCTCACCATGCCCACCGTATATTACCGCAGGCACATTACCCGCGCGACGCGCTCTTCTGGCTGCGCTTTTACCTGACTGCCCACGACTTTCGGCAACAAACTCAAATACGTTAGACATTTTCCTCTCAACCCCGTGCTATCAAGCACAACAAATTAAATTTTACAATCCACAATCATCAATCCACATAGAGCGAACTAACCGACTCACCGACAGCTATACGTCTTATGGTTTCAGCTAGCATCTCTGCGACACTTAACTGCCTTATTTTACCTGATTCAGCAGCTTCATGACTCAATGGAATGGTATCAGTAACAACCAACTCATCAAGCTCTGAGTTATTTATATTTTTTAAAGCAGAACCCGACAACACCGCATGAGTACAATACGCAACCACCTTGATCGCACCATGTTTTTTTAGCGCTCCCGCGGCATGGCATAACGTTCCCGCTGTATCAACCAAATCATCGATCAATACGCAGCTCCGCCCTTCAACATCCCCAATTATATGCATAATCTCTGCAACATTAGCCTTGGGCCGGCGCTTATCGATAATCGCAAGATCAGCGTCATCCAAACGCTTTGCAAGAGCCCTAGCCCTTACAACACCACCAACATCCGGCGAAACGACAATCAAGTCTTTATATTTTTGCCGCCAGACATCTCCGAGAAGAATAGGCGACGAGTAAACATTATCTACAGGTATATCGAAAAAACCCTGAATCTGATCCGCATGCAAATCAACCGTCAAAACTCGATCCGCACCTGCCTGCTCAATCATTTTCGCAACCAGCTTCGCGCTAATTGGCACCCGCGCTGATCGCGACCTCCTGTCCTGCCGCGCATATCCATAATATGGCATTACCGCAGTTATTCGTGATGCCGAAGCCCGATGAAGAGCATCTATCATCACCAGCAACTCCATTAAATTTTCATTTGTTGGAGAACAAGTCGGCTGAATAACGAAAACATCCTTACCGCGAACATTTTCTTCAATCTCTACAGCGATTTCCCCGTCACTGAATCTGCCGACGGTCGCCATTCCGAGGCGCATATTGAGTTTCTTTACTATACCCTCTGACAAAGCCAAGTTAGCATTTCCAGAAAACACCATCACAGAGGTGTCACTCATCAAGCACTCCCAAATAGAATTTAACTTAGCGGAGGTAAATGGCTGGGCCGCAAGGATTCGAACCTTGGTATGCGGAGATCAAAACCCCGTGCCTTACCGCTTGGCGACGGCCCAATAATCAAGATATATTACCACTCTTCAGCTTTGAAAACAAAGGCGACTCATTTACACCCTTCACCAGATACACCTGCCACCTCTTCTGAAGTGACCGATAAGCACTAACTGCAGCTTCTTCTGAATCAAACTGTGCAAAAACACAAGCCCCTGTCCCGGTTAACCTTGCCTCAGAAAATTCAGACAAATCAACCAAAGCATCTTTAACAGACCGGTAACGTTCGCGAACAACCCCAAGACAATCGTTTTGGTGTTGACCCGCTATAAAGTCGGCTATTCTGATCGATTTACTATTCCGTGTCAAATTTTTAGATAAAAATACTTCTTTCGTATCCACATGGCAGTTCGGCTTTATCACCACAAACCACTGTTCTGAAATATCTATTCTCTCAAGTTTTTCACCAACGCCTTCTGCCCATGATGAATAGCCGTATACGAACACGGGCACGTCTGCGCCCAGGGTCAAGCCCAACTCCATCAATTTTTCCATTGATAATTGCAACCCCCATAGCGCGTTCAGCACAACCAGGGTCGTTGCCGCATCAGAACTGCCACCACCAAGCCCTCCACCCATAGGTAGGTTTTTTTCGACCTCAATGCGCACCCCTTGCTCACAGCCCGTTTCTGCTTTCAACAGCTTCGCAGCTCTAATAATCAAATCATCCGCTTCAAGAACGCCAGGAATAGGTTTTTGCAAGCTAACCCGCCCATCATCAACCGGATGAAATGTTATCCAATCGCATAATTCTATGAATTGAAATACTGTCTGCAACAAATGATAACCATCGCTTCTTTGCCCGGTTATCCGTAACATTAAATTCAATTTTGCCGGTGCAGGCCATTTTTCCGCCCATGCGGACTGATTAATTTGATTTTGTGTCATTTAAAACCCAGTGATCGATGATTAACTTTAACTTGACCTGCTTATTCATAACCATCATTTTGAGCGGCATAGTGCCATCATCAACGGGCTGCATTTGCTTGTATTCACTCAGCCACCCTGCCTGATTAAAGCCGATATCGGTATCTTTATACGAGCGCGACGGCTCCGGCAACCCCACCACCCAATACCGCAGTGACCGTACAGGAACAAACATACCCAGTTGCTGATTAATAAACTCTTCCGGCTGTGTTGATGACTGCACATCATCCCCACCTCGATCGATAGTAACGACATTTCCTTTTAGCGAAATAACAACCGCCCCCTGACCTAAGGGGCCGGATAACTTTATCTTCTCGACATCAGGACTATGCTCCCAGCTTATATTGGCCGACCAGGAATCATTTTGCCCCGTTAATGCCAATCGACCTTCAAACGACCAGCGCTCCAGCTCATAAAGATGAAGCATTGCAACCCTTGAATAATGAACACTCGGCTCAACAGGAACAACCGAACAAGCCGACAACAAAAGGATCAGCGCCCCCCCGACCAACAACCCTACTTTAAAACGCAACACTCTATTCTTCGCCGCTCAATAGTCGATTTTTGAAATCCAATAAATATTCATCTTCTGGAGCCTTTTTAATGGCCTTATTAAATACCTTCCTGGCCTCGTCTTTTCTGCCTAAGGCCCACAACACCTCGGCAAGATGAGCCGCTATTTCACCTTCCTGTTGTTTTGCATAGGCCCGCTCAAGATAACCCAAGGCTTGCTCAAGCCTGCCCAGCTTAAATTGCAGCCACCCAAAACTATCCATAATTACAGCTTCATTCGGCTGTAAATTGAGCGCCTGTTGCAGGTATTTTTCTGCATCGGCATATCGCCCGGCATTACCCAACAAGCTATAGCCCAATGCATTTAAAGCCTCCGCGTCATCGGGATATTTGGCTAATATTTTTTTCAGGTCAGCTTCCAGCACATCCAGCTTATTAAGCCGTTCCGCCATCAACGCACGCGTGTATAACAAGTCTCTTTGATCCGGCTGACCGGCCATCGCCTCAGTCAACAGCTTAAAAGCTTTTTCATATTGCCCCTGCTGACCGTACAATCCGGCCCGCATCAAAATAATGCGCAGCTTTTGTTTTGGAAATTGCTCCGATAACAGATTCAGCCGAGTATCAGCCTCATCAAATTTCTTGTCTTTTACCAGCAATGAAACCGCTGAAATCGTCGACTCAAAAACAAACGGCCCTTCAGCCACCTTATCGAACCATGCTAACGCCTTTTGCGTATGCTCACGTTTTTCTTCTATTTTCCCTAAATAAAAATTGGCCTGATTTTGCCATTCAGGCTGATCAAGCAACTGCTTAAAGATGTCTTCCGCCTTTCCGTCACGATTCAATTGCAAATAGACCAATGCCAGCGCAATCTGACTCTCAGCATCTTTCGGATTGGACAAAATAATACCCTGATAAACCTCACTTGCTGCCTCATATTCCGTTGCTTTTATTAATACCTGCGCCAGCAGTTTTTTAAACTTGTCATTTTCAGGATATTTAAGGGATGCATTTCTCAGCAACGTTTTTGCCTTATTCAAATCCCCAGAAAACACTGCTATTTGGGCCTGAAATACCAAGGCCTTATCCCAGTCGGGCTGAATATTCAAAGCCTGCTGCACTTTCTTTTCCGCCAGCGCATTATTTTTCATTTCCGCAGCCAATAATGACTGTACAAAATAAACCACCGCTTGATCAGGATTCTTCTCTCCCACGGAATCCAGCACCTCATAAAAAAAGTCCGACTTGCCATCCCTTTGCAGCACACTCGCCAACTCAAGCGCGCTCTTTTCAAATCCGGCGGGATCTGTCTTCAGTACTGCACTTAAGTGATCAACAGCCGTCTGCTTATTGCCGGCTCTCAATGCTGATAATGCAGCAATTTTTCTTGCCGTAGGATTTTTAGGATCTTGTTTCAACCATAAAGAAATAGCCTCGTCCGTTTTATTGCTATCCCTCATATACATGGCAATTTTTGCCGCCCTTTCTGCAAATCTGGGATCACTAACACGCTTGGCCGCTTCCATGTAGCCCTCCAGAGCAATGGCATATTGCCCTCTTTGTCCCGCAAGCTCTGCCGCCATCAGCATATACATCACATCCGGATCTATCGCTGTTTTTACTTCGATTTGTTCCGTTTTTTTCTTGGGTTCGGCTATTTTAACAGGCTCAACCGCTTCTTCCTGTGCGCTCGGCTTTTCAGGCGAACTGGCGCAACCATTAAGAAAAACGAGGATTATCACTGAAAACAATCTAAAAATTAACACACAATCATCCTATTTATTGCCTACAAATATTTTTGCTATAGATTATCAGAAAAATCAGTCGAGTCGGATAGCTGATTTATTCCATTTGGATAAAGCCATTATATTTCTTAGAATACACTGACATAATACAGGCATTAAGGTTCAAGGTAAAAGGCGCAAGATTCAAGGTTCGTGATTTAAAAAACAGCCTTTTACTTTGTATCATTTACTTTATATACCTTAAAAAAACCTTTTACCTTGAACCTAAATCACATGACACTTATTGCAGTTGGGATTAATTACAATACCGCGCCGGTCTCGATCCGTGAGCGCCTGTCATTCCCTGCCGAAATCCTGGAATCCTCGTTACAGGAACTGTGGCGCATCAAAGAAATCAATGAAGCCGCCATACTATCAACCTGTAACCGCACCGAGTTCTACTGCACAGCAACCACAGCGAATAAACAAATCCTGATTGACTGGGTGTCTCAAAGCAAACAAATCAGTGCCGCCGACTTTACGCCTTATCTTTACTGCCATACCGATAGCGACCTCATCCGCCATATGTTTCGAGTAGCTTGCGGCCTGGATTCCATGATTCTGGGTGAACCGCAAATTCTGGGACAAATGAAAACGGCTTATCAGGCCGCCTACGAAGCAGGGACTCTAGGCAAGCGCCTGGGCAAACTTTTTCAGCACACCTTTACCGCCGCCAAAAAAGTACGCACCGATACCGCCATTGGCTCCAGCCCCGTATCGGTTGCCTTTGCCGCCGTTCAGCTGGCGCAGCAAATCTTCGATAAACTCAGCGAGCAGACCGCCCTTCTAATAGGTGCCGGTGAAACCATAGAGCTGACCGCCCGACATTTGTCGCAGCAAGGCATAAGCCGGATCATTATCGCCAACCGTACTTATGATAAAGCCCACGCTCTGGCCATGCAGTTTAACGGCTATGCGATCGCCTTGTCCGAACTGCCTGCGCATCTGGCCGAAGCCGACATCGTTATCTCATCAACCGCCAGCCAACTGCCGATACTGGGCAAAGGCCGCGTTGAAAGCGCGCTAAAAAAACGCAAACACAAACCGATGTTCATGGTAGACCTTGCGGTACCTCGGGATATTGAGGCGGAAGTCGAGCAACTCAGGGACGTGTATCTTTACACCATTGACGATCTGCAAAATACCATCGATCAAAACATGAATTCCCGCCGCCTGGCCGCAGAACAGGCCGAAGAAATAATCGACACCCAAGTCGACTATTTTTTAGCGTGGCTGCGCGCTCAAGGCGCACAATCGACTATTCAGGATTATCGTCATCAAGCCGAACAATCCCGTGACGAAGCCTTGCAAAAGGCCATGGCTTTACTAAAAAGCGGCGTTCCCGCAGAACAAGCCCTTAACCGACTGGCCCACAGCCTGACCAACAAACTCATCCATACGCCCAGCGCCCAAATCAGAGCCGCCGCCGAAAACGAACGCCACGATTTGATTGCCGCCGCCCGCGAAATTTTTAAATTAACCAACTCTCAATGAAACAATCCATACAACATAAACTCGAAAATCTGTGCGAACGCTATGATGAAATTGCCGCCTTACTTTCGGAACCCGAAGTACAAGGCAATCAAAACAAATTCCGTTCCCTGAGTCAGGAGTACGCCCAAATCAACCCGCTGGTTGATTGCTACAAACGCTATCAACAAACTTTGGAAAGCCTGGCTTCGGCCAAAGAAATGGCCAATGACAGCGACCCCGAGTTAAGGGAAATGGCCAAGGAAGAAGTCAATGACGCGGAAAATCAACTCGAAGCAATCGAGCATGAATTGCAAGTATTGTTACTGCCCAAAGATCCCAACGATAACCGCAACATTTTCATAGAAATACGCGCCGGAACAGGCGGCGATGAAGCGGCGATTTTCTCCGGCGATCTTGCCCGCATGTATCAACGCTATGCCGAGCGCAAAGGCTGGCAAACAGAAATCATCAACGAAAGTCACGGCGACCACGGCGGTTATAAAGAAGTCATCCTGCGCGTTGCCGGCAAGGATGTTTATTCCCAATTAAAATTCGAATCCGGCGCACACCGGGTGCAACGCGTGCCTGAAACCGAATCGCAAGGCCGCATCCACACTTCGGCCTGCACCGTCGCGATCATGCCGGAAGTCGACGAGGTTGACGCCATCGACATCAGCCCAGCCGACCTTAAAGTCGACACCTTCCGCGCCTCGGGAGCCGGCGGGCAGCACATCAATAAAACCGAATCCGCGATACGCATTACTCATGTGCCGACCGGCGTCGTCGTGGAATGCCAGGATGAGCGCTCGCAACATAAAAACCGCGCCAGAGCCATGTCTTTATTGGCCTCGCGCCTGTTATCCGCCGAACAGGAAAAACACCATGCCGAACAATCGGCCACCCGAAAACTGCAAGTCGGCAGCGGCGACCGCTCCGAGCGCATCCGCACCTACAATTATCCGCAAGGCCGCTTAACCGACCACCGCATCAACCTGACCCTGTACAAACTGGACGACATCATGCAGGGCGGATTGGAGCAAGTCATTCTGCCGTTGATCAGCGAGCATCAAGCCGAATTGCTGACCCAATTGGGCGAAGACTAAGTTAAATGCATTGCATAAAATCGATACTGGCCGAGGCCAGCGACGCGCTGACGCTAGTCTCCGACTCGGCTTTACTGGATGCAGAAATTTTACTGTGCCAGGCGCTTAACCAACCGCGCTCCCATCTTCGAGCCTGGCCGGACAAACCACTACAACCCGAACATTTAGCCGCTTTTAGGGCGTTGCTTGAACAACGTCAACAAGGCATACCTATCGCCTATATCACCGGCAACCGGGAATTCTGGTCGCGGGACTTTCAGGTCAGCCCTGACGTACTGATTCCCAGACCCGACACCGAACTGCTTATCGAGCTCAGTTTAAAATTGATCCCGGCAGATGAGCCCGTCAAAATTATTGATCTGGGAACCGGCTCAGGCATTATTGCCATCACGCTGGCCGCCGAATGCCCGCATGCACAGATCAGCGCCACCGATTTCAGCTTGGCCGCGTTGCGCATCGCCCGACTCAATGCCGACAAGCACCACATCAACACCATTCAGTTTTATCAAAGCAACTGGTTTGCCGATGTTCCCGCCACCCAATTCAACCTGATTATCAGCAATCCGCCTTATATTGCGGAAGATGACAGCCATCTACAGCAAGGCGATGTCCGGTTTGAACCGCAAACCGCCTTGCGCGCCGCAGAGCAGGGGCTTGGCGATATTAAAATCATCGCCGACGCCGCACGCAACTATTTGGAGCCCCGCGGACATTTGCTGATTGAACATGGTTACGACCAGCAGCAACAAGTTCAATCCCTATTTAAAGATTTGCATTATGATAACGTACAAACCTATACAGACTTATCCGGACAACCCCGGGTAACTTATGGACAATTCATGTCAGGTTATCCTGTCTGACACCCTTCGAGTTAATGCAAGTCTGTTCCAGACAAATTTGTCAACGTGAGGTTTAACATCATGACCCAAGAACACATCCAAATTCCCCGCAGATTAGCCAATCAACTACTGCATCTTGCTCAAATCTCGCCGGACTTTGAAATATGCGGACTTATCGGCGGTAAAAATGACCTGCCCAGCAGCTGCTACCCCATTAAAAACACTGCCGAACAGCCTCAGCAGCGTTTTCAGCTTGATCCCGGCCAACAAGTTTCAGCCATGGCTAAAATGCGCGATCAGGGGGAAAAGCTATTTGCAATCTATCATTCTCACCCGACCGCTCCGGCCACGCCATCAGCCGTCGATCTAGAGCTGGCATCTTACCCCGAAGCGCTTTACCTGATCATTTCACTCAATACCAAAGGTATTCTGGAAATGCGCGGTTTTAAAATAGACCATAAATCGGCCCGGGAAATAGTACTGTCTCTGAGCGAAGAGGTGTAACTTTCACTTGTTAATCGCTGTCTAAAAAAATGGCAACTTAAAAACAAAATAACAAATATCAGTTAATTTTATGTAAACTGTGATGTTTATAGCACTTTTCAAAAAAATCGATTCGGATTACCTATCGTGCAACTGTTAAAAAAGCTCTTTAGAAAGAAAAACGTTTGCAAAGGTATTGTCGGCATCAGTTTTTTGCAGAACGGCATCGCTGTTGCTGTATCCGAATTTACAGAAAACAATAAATTAACACTCATACACTGCGAGTTCATTGATGCGGGAAAACCTGCGAATCAACAGGGCATGCTTAGCGAACTGGCCACCGAGCATGATCTTGCCGAGTATGACTGCCATCTGGTACTGACTAGCGATAGCTACCGCCGCGTCAACGTTGAGACTCCCGCAGTCGCTGACAACGAACTCATTGAAGCCATACGCTGGAAAATCAATGAACTCATTGACTTCCCCATTGACAAGGCTGTCATTGATTATTACCAGACCCCCATGCCCGTGCGCGCCAACAGCAGCAGAATGCTGGAAGTCATCGCCAGCCCTATTGACGTCATCAGCGAACAGATCGAAAAATGCGCCAAGGCCGGGCTGCAACTCAAAGTAATCGATATTCAGGAAACATCCCTGCGTAATCTGGCAGCGCATACACCGGAAAACGAACGAGGCATCGCTCTTTTGTACCTGCTGGAATTTTCCGGCACCCTGTTGATACAAAAAGAGGCGACTATTTATGTATCCCGTAAATTTGAAATAGGTTATAAAAAACTGGGATTAGATGATCAATTTTCCAGCGAGAGTCTGACCGTAAATGCCCATAACAACTTGGCCCTTGAAATACAACGCTCACTCGATTATGTAGAAAGTTATTACGGAATTCCGCCCATTTCAGCTTTAGCCGTCATCCCCTTAGCGGAAAACACCCATAACCTGCTTGATAGTCTAAGCCGCAATCTTGGCATTGCCGCACGTATGATAGATCTATCCGCTATTATCGATTGCGACATTTTAGTGGATGCCCGGACTCAATCGCTTTGCGCTCCGGTTATCGGCGCAACATTGCGTTATGCAATAGAAGCCGCATGATACAACAAGTCAATTTATATCAGGACATCCTTAATCAAGGGCGAAAGAAATCGGGCATTAATATCTACTTGATCGGTCTGTCGGCTATAATCCTGCTGCTTGTCGGCTTCAGTGTGTTCTTAACGTGGAATATCAAAAACACCGAGACTCATGTGCAACAACTCCTTCAGAATCTGGAAGTTGAACGCGGACGGGTAAATCTCATCGCGTCCAAAATCCCCAAACAGGAAATCGACACGCAGCTTGTCGCAGAAGTCGCGCAGTGGCAAATCACGCTGGACGAATTAACGCATGCCATGCAATTGTTATCAGGTAAAATTACCGATCAATCGCCCGGCTTTTCAAACCACTTCCAGGCACTGTCCAACCAGTCGATTCCTGATGTCTGGCTTAGAGCACTATACCTTAACGGGCAAGAGCGGATTATCAACATCGAAGGCAGCACCTTTAAACCCGAAAAAATCCCTTACTTTCTGCAACAACTGCAAAAAGAACCCATATTCAACGGGCACACCTTCGCAAAACTCATTATGCAGCAATCAGAAGAGATACCTAATCAAATAGATTTTAAACTCAGCACGACACTAGAAGCTCCGGATAAAAAAAGCCATGCCCAATAACCTTCAAGAAAAATTTGAAGCCCTGACCCAACGGGAAAAAATCATCGTGGTCTTTGCAATATTGGCCGGCATATGGCTCGCCTGGGATAACTTTTTCTATCAATCGATCCAAAAAAAACAACACGTGCTTCAGCAGAAGTTAACCAGCCTTAAACAGCAGACAACCGATCAGCAACTGATAGCAATCAAACTCGAAAACAGTCCCCACTCAGACCCTAACCTAAACAACCGGAACAAACTGGCCGCGTTAAAAGCCGAACATAACCGGATGCAAGAACTTATGATGCATGACAAAAGCCTTGTCCCGCCGCAATTAATGGCCGTTGCGTTAAGCGACATACTCAACCGGAATAACCAATTGAGCTTGATAAAACTGGACACGCTGCCGGTAACCACCTTACTGGAATCCAAACAACCGCAACCAAACTCGATATACAAACACGGGCTGGCAATCACTTTTTCAGGCAGTTATTTAGACACGCTCAATTACTTAAAGGCACTGGAATCATTGCCTTGGCATTTTGTCTGGGAAAGCATTGATTATCAGGTTATAGATTACCCGACAGCAGAAACTACAATCAAAGTGTACACACTCAGTTTTAAGGAGAGCTGGCTTGGTGTTTAGATCGATGATAACACTACTGTTCACCGGACTGGCATCCATGCCATGCCATGCAGAATTCCGCGATCCGACTCAACCGGCCTATCCGCTGCCGACAGCCGCCGCTAATGCCGCTGGCAGCGACAATGAGTTGGTTTTATCGGCCATCTGGATTTCATCGCATTCCAGACGAGCGACCATCAACGGCGTCTCCGGCAAGCAAGGCCAGACCATACCTATCGAACAAGCTTCACCTTTAAATCCTGAACCGGCAACTCCGGCAAATACCCCTGCGACGAATGCCCGCTCTAAGAGCGGCAACAGCAGCGGCGGCGGTACTCCTACCGCTATGGATACTGGGTTGCTCGATAAATTGACAGCAATAGCTCCGATGCAGCTTGCCCCATTACTTGCAGCCGCGACCAAGAACATGGACATCCCCCAGCTTCAGGAACAAATCGCCATGAACCCGCCAACCACGCGGCAACAACAAGCGAATACCGCTCAACGCCCGAAAACGGTCCATATTCCGGCACCTTCGAGTACGATTAAAATCATCAGTATTCACAAAAACTCGGTCGTCGTCGACCAAAATGGCGAACTCAAGACCTTGCAACTGGTGCAACGTCCCTATAAAACACAATAAATCCCAAGTACATTTTATAAAATGAATAACACCCATCGAGCCATTGCCATAGCATTGACATTACTGCTGGTAGCCTGCACCTCGCTTCAACCGACCAAGTCATCCAATGTTGCCAATGCTTTTTCTGGTGTCGCACCGCAAGCCCGTAGTAATACCAAAACGCCGACAGCCATTACCGATGCCCTGGTCCCTGATTTCAATCAAACCCTGGCCACCTCACAAAACTCGATGCAGCAAACGCGCCTTAATATTTCCGTTAATGAGGTCGATGCCCGTGAATTTTTTATGGGCCTGGTTGTAGATACCGAAGAAAACATGCTGGTACATCCTGAAGTGACCGGCACTATTTCATTGGAGCTAAAGAATGTAACCATCGCACAAGTTCTTGATGCCGTGCAAAAAGTCTATGGTTATGATTACAAAAAAAACGACATGGGCTACATCATCTACCCCGCGACCTTGCAAACCAAAACCTTTAAAATAGACCGACTGGATTTACTGCGGATAGGCAATTCAAATACCAGTGTGTCATCCGGTAAACAAGCGGGTCAAAGTGGTTCACAGGGAAACTACAATCAACAAGGAAGTGGTAGCCAACAAGGCTACAGTAGTCAAGGAGTAGGTAGTCCATTGGGAAGCGGCAGCCCTCTGGGAAACAATCCAATGGGAAGCAGTAGCTCGCAAAACTCCAGTTCGTCAAGTAGTTCCGTCCGCACCACAACATACACAGATTTTTGGCGAGAAATGAAAGACTCTTTAAATAGCATCATTAAAGTCGACCCAGCCGCAACTGTAAATATTAACCAGCAATCAGGCATTGTGATTGTCCGGGCAAACCCCATGCAATTGCGGGAAATCGAAAGTTTCCTGTCTGCCACTCAAACTCAAATCAGTCGACAAGTTATCCTTGAAGCTAAAATACTGGAAGTTACCCTTGATGATAATCACCAAGATGGTGTTAACTGGGAAAGCATCGTTAAAGAAGGTATCAATAAGGCCCCACTGTTAACGGGCATAGGCGGTGTTATGGACCCTAGTTTGTTTGCTTCTGTTTTTACCTTAGGCGCCCATTCCGGCGATTTTCGCGCCTTCGTCGAACTTATGGGAACTCAAGGAAAAACCAACGTGCTATCCAGCCCGAGAATTTCAACTTTAAATAATCAAACAGCCATCATTAAAGTCGGTCAAGATGAATATTTCGCTTACGATATTCAAACAGGTAGTACGGGAGGCTCAGTAGGCTTAGGCTCCACCGTCGTCACTACTCCTTTCCCCAAGCTGGATGTTTTCTTTTCCGGCATAGCGTTGGATGTTACCCCACAGATAGATGACAACGAGGACATCACCCTGCATATTCATCCCTCCATTACCCAGGTTAAAGAAGTAAGCAAAACTTTTGGCAATAATATAGGCTCTTTACCGCTGGCGCTCACCACGGTCAGGGAATCAGACAGCATAGTCAAGGCTAAAAACGGCCAAATTATTGTGCTGGGCGGCCTGATGCAGGAGAATGATAATGAAAAGAAACAAGGAATCACAGGCTTAGCAGCAATTCCTTATATCGGCAGCCTGTTTAGAGTCAACACCGGCACAACCCAAAAATCGGAACTGATTATATTACTTAAAGCCTCCTTTATCGGCAGCGATGCGGACTGGCAAAAGGACATAAATTCCAGCAAACAACGCTTTGAAAGGCTTGACTCACAGCCACGCTGGAAATAAGTTATATAAATTGGGTTAAACAGCATGGACAGATATATCGCTCCTGCATTGCCTACATGGATCTAGGTAAGGGGCGTTAAGCAGGAGCGGAAGCTTCGCCTAAAGCGCCTACTTTTGGTGCCCTACAACATGCGACACATGGCGTTATGCAGGAACACAAGCCAAGCGTAATATAACCCGAGCTACAATAGCGGCAATATCTTCATAAAAAATATTTTAAAAATTATTTATGTATAAAACACACTTTGGCCTCAATAGTCAGCCCTTTGGTTTAACGCCGGACACGCAGTTTTTTTGTGAGCTACCCTCTCATTTAGAAGCACTTAATGTGTTGCTGATTGCTTTACATAACGGCGAAGGGTTTATCAAAATTACCGGCGATGTCGGTACCGGTAAAACCATGCTCTGCCGCAAATTGCTCAATGAATTGCCCGAACCTTTCGAGACTGCATACATTCCCAATCCGCACTTGCCGCCGGTGAGCTTGCTCATGGCAATTGCCGATGAAATGGGTATCGAGTACTCCCGGCATATCGGACAAAACGGTCTGATGAAGCTAATTAATGACTTTCTAATCAATAGCGCTGTTAACGGTAAAAAACCGGTGTTGATTATCGATGAAGCTCAGTCCATGTCGATTGAGACATTAGAAGCGTTACGGCTTATCACCAATCTGGAAACCGAAAAACAAAAACTGCTGCAAATCGTGTTATTCGGCCAACCAGAACTTGATGAACAACTGCATAACAAAGCCATCCGGCAACTCAGACAGCGCATCACTTTTAGTTACGCACTTAAACCACTCACGCCACAAAACGTTGCCGATTACATTAGACACCGATTACGTATTGCCGGCATGGGCAATCTAAGTATTTTCTCCGGATTAGCTATTCAAGCCATGCACCACTATAGCCGGGGCATACCCAGACTGGTTAATATTTTGGCCAATAAAGCGATGCTGTCGGCTTATGGCAAAGGCCATTCGTCAGTAGGCGTAAAGCAGGTTTATCTAGCCGCTATGGATACCGAAGACACCAATACAAAATTTAAACTTTTTGGCTTCCGTAAGCGTTACTTACTGCTATTGTTACTCGCGATTGCCGGTTACCTATGGATCCCCATGGCATCCATATTATGAGCCTGATCAATCAAATGCTGCGCGACCTGGAAAATCGCAACACTTCAAATAATACACCACCAACGCTGCAACACAATATTCAGGCAACGCAACCTTCGCCGTCGAAAATGCCGATCCTGCTCTGGAGCTTATTGGCTATTATTGCGACAGGAGGTACTTATTCGGCTTACCAATACAGTAAAACGCTGACTAAAACTCCTTCAGGAATTATTGCCGACAACATTAAAAAAGATCCGACGCCTATTGCACCTTATGAAAAGGTATTGGCTGCGCCAAATGCCATTACCGCCCCTGCACCCAAAATCGAACTTAAGCCATCGGAAAATATAACAATTCAGCCCGTCTCAATTACTCAACCCGTACCGGCCCAGACAGCACCCACGATTCAATCAAAACCCTCGGCCCAAACAGCTCCAGCAGTTCAGGCAGCGCCTCAGATTGTCGCCGAACCACCTATTAAAAAAATGCCCATCGCCCCTAAACCGGCGCTGATCGAATCAACATCCGCTAAACAACAAGCGGATTTACTCTATCGTCAGGCAGAAAATAATTCTGAAGATTACTCGGCAATTTATAAACTGGAACAAGCTCTTAAACTTGATCCGCGACATCTCAGGGCTCGATTATTATTGGCTAAAACATTGCACAATCAGGGGCAGGTTGGCAAAACTGCCGAGTTTCTGGATCAAAGCCTAGCGCTGTTTCCTGATAACCTACAATTTATCAACACCCGTGCTCAGCTATATCTGCAACAAAAAAACCCCAACGGTGCGCTTAAAACGCTACAGCGCATTGACTTAACAAACAGCTCTAATGAAACCTATTTATCTTTATTAGCGGCGACCTATCAACAGCTGCAATCCTTTGCTAATGCGGCTAAAGTCTATCAAAGGCTGGTAACCGTCAACCCGGAAAAAGCCGAAAACTGGCTGGGTCTAGCCCTATCACAAGAAAAACTCGACAATCCAAAACTTACCCGCGAAGCCTACCAGCAAGCGCTAAACAAAAACACTCTGAAAGAATCCATTACGAGCTATATTAAACAACGACTAACCGAGCTTAGATAAATTTTGTGCTCTACCAAGGATGAAATGCTTAATGAGGTTGAATCGACGCCCCGCATAAGTAGACATTCTTATCGATAAAGTGTGCGAAGAGGAAATGAAGTTAGCGGAACAAGGGCGTAATGATTGACAAAGCCCAAATCGATAATAGAGGCGAAAAAAAACTAATGCTATGAACGCTTTAATTTTTTGGTGTGAAATTTGACGCATATTCAAAAAATCACTTTGCTGATGTTTTTTTCAGTGCGCTTGACGCGGATTACCCTTATATCCGGCCTATCCTTGTTAGAAGGCTAGCCGCCTCGTACCGTAAAAAATGATCACACATTAAATACAATGATGAGAGACGGCCAGAAAGGCAAAATACTATTAGAAACAACTTACCAGTCGACTTAAACTCACAGTCTCCCGTTAAATTATTTGGTTAATTTTGCACTCAACTGTCCTGACCACAGGCCAAAGTACGTGCCGACTACAATAGAAATAGAAATCACAATTAACGGATTATCCAAAGAAGCGCTCAGGAGAATATCTTTAGTCAACTTGCCGGGAGTTTGCAGCAAATATGCAAATGTGGATGAATATCCAAGTACGCTGGCAGGTATAGTCGCAAGAGCTGGAATATTCGCAGCAAGACACATAACGACGACGGAACAAGTTACAGTAACAGCGGCCCAAAATGGGAAGCCGAGAACTGCTGAGGAAGGAATATTAGTGATTTGAATAGCCGCTAACCAAGCCATAAATACGCCGAAAATTCCACACACGATGGTGTTTTTTAATGCTTCTTGAGTGGCGCCCAGAAAAAAATAAGCGGCCCAGGCAATGGTTGCGGCCCATATAAAAAAGATACCGCTAAGAGGCCCCACTGCCAAAAATGTTGCTAAGCCAGCCAAAACGGCAATACTTATTGAAAGCGCTGTAAGATTGTTCATAATATATTTCCAAAATTCACCTCACTTATTGTTTAGTTAGATTTCGCATTGAGGTGGTTCTACGAAACATAACACTTTCAGTTAACCGGTAGCCAAACTAAAACCAGTTCGGTTCGAATATTAGCAGATATTATTTTCGCAATAAACACCAGCATTCAAAACTCTTAATCTTGGCTAAATCAATACGCCTCATTTAAATACGGGAAACAATACTATTACAAATCCTGCTCTACTAAATGAACACGTTGCCAATGATAATTACATTATAAATTAAGGTGTGCAGTATTTTTGATGCTCCGCAGAGAAATATCCGCATAAAACACAATTAATACAAGTATGAATTAAAGCCATAGTTTGGCTTAGTTATAAAAAATCCACACCGCTGGTTCATCGATGCAATCTACTCACTGTTTACTAGATTGATTTTAAAATACAGGGAGATTCATAAGGCCGCTCAATTGAACACTCACGACTAATAAGAGATAAAGTTTAAAAATTATTGAGTCTTAAACGCAGATAAAAACTTGACGCGGCCATAAAGAGTGGACGATGTTTGAGTATAAGCTACACCCGACAAACAAGGATCTTTTCGGTAAACTGGATAGCGCAACATCCCTTATCAGGCAAACATGGACATATTGAGATCCAATATAGCAACTGACAGTTCTGATTTATCAAATGTATAAGCAAAAATCGTCCGATTAGACTTGCTTTACCGTTGATATCACATCTAGAGAGTCGATTGACAATAACTTCAACCGGCGGTTAACAGTTTATTCCGTGATAATTACAATTTTTTTAACGTAGAGGGATACTGCCGCTACGAGCTACTTTGTAGATGATAACAGCCGTCGCCACCCGGCTTATAAATACGGAAGATTCTCCGCCCCGGGTGGCTAAATCGTCTTAACCTTCCAGAGTCGCCAATCGTGCCGCTAGAATTCCTTCTAACGACTCTAACGCTTTGGTGAAGCCCTCGATACCTTCTGCAAGCTTATCCGAAGCCATACGGTTTTCAGCATGCATGCGATCAAAGGTCGCTTTATCAATGGTTATTTTTTCAATTGCAGCGTTGGCTGCATTTGCAGGATCCAGTTTGCGTACCAGCTCACCTTCGGTAGACTGAAGTTCAGCTAACAAAGAGGGCGCAATAGTCAATAAATCGCAACCTGCCAATTCAACTATCTCGCCCACGTTACGGAAGCTGGCACCCATAACTTCGGTTTTATAGCCGAATTTTTTATAGTAGTTATAGATTTCCGTGACTGACAGTACGCCTGGATCTTCAGCTGGAGCATAAGAATCACGACCGGTATCTTTTTTGTACCAATCCAGAATGCGTCCAACGAAAGGTGAAATCAGGGTAATTCCGTTCTCGGCGCAGGCGATTGCCTGGTGCAGACCAAATAACAAAGTCAGGTTGGTGTGAATACCTTCTTTTTCAAGAATAGCGGCAGCTTGTATACCTTCCCAAGTTGCAGCAATTTTGATCAGAATCCGTTCGCGCGAAACGCCTTGCGCTTCGTACATCGCAATCAGTTCACGGCCTACGCGGACGCTGGCATCGGTATCAAATGAAAGGCGAGCATCAACTTCAGTTGAAACGCGACCTGGAATAACGTCAAGAATCTTGCGTCCGAAAGAAACGGCCAAACGCTCAAAAGCAAGGGTAGCCACTTGTGCTGCGGATGCATCTTTACCTAAAGTCTCTCTGGCGCCTTTTAGGGTATCATCAACGATACCTTGATATTGCGGCATTTGAGCAGCAGCAGTAATCAACGAAGGATTAGTCGTCGCATCACGAGGTTTGAAAGTTTCAATAGCCTGGATATCACCAGTATCGGCTACAACCACGGTCATTTCTCTCAGTTGTTCAAGTAAAGTCTTTGCCATTAGAGGCTCCTTTATTTTAAGATTTAAAAAAATTCAAGACATACACTCGTCATTTCCAAATTTATTCAGAATATACGCGTATGACATCCAATATAATTGCAGGGGTAGGATTATACAGTGAGTAGCAGTGATTAATCATCAAAAAGCAATCACTCTACCTAATCTGGGAAGAAAGCGATTGCTTTTAATGAGTCATGTTTCTCAGAAGCCCAAGACTACACATCCGTATAATTTTGGAAGCCACACATGATAGTGGCTGTCTAGCATAGAGGTCTCTCGCTCACGCACACAGAAACCCAATTCTTTACAGACAAATTACGCTTTTTCTGCGCTTGCTTTTGCAGCAATATTTCGCCTAGCCATGTATTTAGAGACGCTACTTGCAGCCGGAGATATCGCCTTTTTTTCCATATATTTGGCAACTCCGCTCGCTTTAGGCGTTTTCTTTGCGGTCATCGACTCTCTTTCCACATACTTTGCAACCCCACTGACAATTGGGGCGTCTTTTACATGAATTGCCTGTCTTGCTACGTACTTTGCAACTCCACTTAAAATAGGCGCGTCTTTTCTAGAAATAATTTGTTTTGCTACATACTTGGCAACACCACTTACCGGTGGTTTTTCTTTCTCCAAAATTGCCTGCTCTTCCAAATACCTAGCCACTCCGGTTGCTGCGGCAGCCACTGCTGCGGCTCTTTCCTGTGCCTTTTGCATCTCTTTTTCTCTCGCCAACTGCTGTTCTCTTTCTTCTTCTTTTTCTTGCTCTTTAGCAAGTAGGCGCTGTTCTTCCAAATACCTGGCAACTATAGCGGCGGCGGCGGCTTTTCTCGCGGCAATGGACTCGTCTTCAAGATATTTACCGACCTTCGTTACCGCTGCTGTATTTCTGGCAAATATAGACTGCTTAATTAAATACTTAGAAACGCTGCTGATAACAGGCGACTTCGCTTGTTTTTCTACATATTTCGCAACGCTGCTTACTGCGGGTGCTTTTCTTGTAACAGAAGCCTGCTTTGTCACGTACTTCGCAACACTACTTATTTTCGGCGCATTTTTTGCGAATATGGCCTGTCTTGCCATATACTTGGCGACGCTGCTCACAGGGAACTGATCCAGTTTTTCCAAGTACTTGGTAACACTGGATACTGTTTCTTGCTCCTGACCAACGTCTGCCGTTAACGCTTCTTCATAATTTTCAAGGTGATCAACAACCTCCTGGGCTGTTGATACTTCTTTCTGACTTTCAAGAGAATCAGCAACCTCATTGGCTGCCGACAATTCTTCCAAGTTTTTCAGATACCTGGTAACTCCACTTAGTACCGGCACAACTTCCTGGCTTTTCAAATACCTGGAAACGCCGGTAAGTCCGCCGAGCTCACTTACATGTGCGCGAGGACGACTGATTCGAGGTTCAACTTCCTTTTTTGAACCAAACAGCCCGAACACTAAATTGATCAAATAGTTTTGATCCATTTATCACCCCCGGTCGCGCATGTATTTTTCAACTCCGGTTCCCGCTTGTGCTGATTTTTCTTTTGCAGATTTAGCTTGTTTTTCAAGGTACTTTTCAACGCTACTTGTTACCGCTGAACTTTTCTCAGCTACAACTTGGCTTTCCAAATATCTGGCAACACCGGTTACCGCTCCCATATTATGTTTTCTCAGATATCGAGCGACACCGGAAAGTCCACTGGCATGACTGGAATATGCTCTTGAATCACTAGCTTTGGCTTTTGTTTCGCGCTTAGTAAAGAACAGATACCCAGCCACAGCAAAAGCGACTAACCCCAGCAAGTAAGTCATCATTGACTCTTCTTCGACTTTTACCGTTTCGCTTGCCGCCACTTCACTTGTCGTAGCCCGCTCAGACGTCGACGATGTTCCGGTAAACTTGCTAGGCTTATAGTCAGCATCCTTATATAGAACCTTTGGCGCAAAATCTGCAGCTGGATATTTTGAGTCCGCCTCAGTCGACTCAACAGATTTTGCCTGCTTGGCCGGTGCCGACGCAGACTTGCTGCTATCAATATCTTGATAAATTACTTTTGGTTTGAAGTCTGCTGCCGGATATTCTGTTTCTGCCCCTACTATGGGACTGGCTAATAACAGCGTAGCAACTAAACCATTCGTTAAATTATTCATTTTCACGTGTGAATCCCCCTCTATGCGTTGTTTTTAGAGTAGCCATCTCTGCGTTGTTGCGCCTTTGATCTATAAATACCGAATCAATGAGTTAAACAGGCACTCACTCAATTCGGTCCATTTTTAAATCTTCTCAATGAGCAACAACGCAAACATGGCCTTTAAAATTTAAAGTACCGCTTCTACGTTTTTGACAACGTTTTCAACAGTAAAGCCGAAGTGTTTCATCAACACGCCACCAGGTGCAGATTCGCCGAACGTATCAATACCGACAACTGCGCCTTCTAAACCAACATATTTACGCCAAAAATCAGTAATACCTGCTTCAATCGCCACACGTTTTACACCGGGTGTTAATACGCTGTCTTTATAAGCTTGGTCTTGACGATCAAATACATTTGTTGATGGCATTGAAACAACACGCGCTTGAATACCTTTTTCTGCTAAGGCTGCTTGTGATTTTATTGCTAAATCAACTTCTGAACCGGTTGCAATGAGGATAACTTGAGCATTTCCTGCTGCTTCTGAAATAACATATGCCCCTTTACGGATAGCTGCTATTTGCTCGTCAGTACGCGCGATGAAAGGCAAACCTTGACGACTTAACACCAAGCTTGAAGGCCCTGTCATACGTTCGATTGCCATTACCCAGGAAACAGCTGTTTCTGTGGTATCGGCAGGTCGCCAGACATCCATATTTGGGATGTAACGCATAGCAGAAGTATTCTCAATCGGCTGATGCGTTGGACCGTCTTCCCCTTGACCAATAGAGTCATGAGTTAAAACAGCAATAGTGCGAATTTTCATTAACGCTGACATACGCAAAGCACTTTTCGCATAATCAGAGAACATGTGGAATGTTCCGCCGAAAGGCAATAAGCCGCCATGTAACGACATACCGTTCATAATTGTGAACATGCCAAACTCACGCACACCATAGGAGATGTAATTCCCCATCTCTTTACCGCTGACATGCTTAAAGCTGCTGCAACTGGTTAAGTTAGAGCCCGTTAAGTCCGCAGAACCACCTAAAAATTCAGGTAATGTAGGAGCTAATCCGCCAATTACTTTTTGTGAAGATTGACGTGTGGCAAGATTTTCTGCTTTTGCGTTGGTTTCTGCAATCAATGCATCAGCCGCTGCCTTCCAATTAGCCGGCAATTCACCAGCCATACGACGTTTGAATTCTGCTGCTAATTCTGGGTATTCTGCCGCATAGGCTGCGAATTTTGTATCCCATGCCGCTTCGGCTCTCGCGCCTTTTGCTTTAGCATCCCAGCCGGCATAAACATCGGCAGGAATCTCAAACGGGCCATGATCCCAACCCAGAGCAGCCTTGGTCAGATTAATTTCTGCCTCGCCTAAAGCCGCACCATGACATTCATGAGTACCCGCTTTGTTTGGTGATCCAAAACCAATGGTTGTTTTGCAGCAGATTAATGATGGCATATCAGTCATTGATTTAGCCGTGGCAATTGCTTTATTAATCTCTTCAGGGTTATGTCCGTCTACTGACAGAACATGCCAACCGTAGGCTTCAAAACGTTTTGCTGTATCGTCCGTGTACCAGCCTTCAATATGACCATCAATGGAAATACCGTTATCATCCCAAAAAGCAATTAAGTTGCCTAAACCCCAAGTACCCGCTAATGCACAGGCTTCATGAGAAATGCCTTCCATCAAACAGCCATCGCCCATGAATACATAGGTATGGTGATCAACGACTTTATGACCAGGACGGTTGAATTGCTCTGCAAGCAGCTTTTCAGCCATCGCAAAACCAACACCATTGGCAATACCTTGACCTAGCGGACCGGTGGTTGTTTCCACGCCTGGTGCATAACCGTATTCAGGATGCCCTGCACATTTTGAATGTAGTTGACGGAAAGAGGCTAATTCACTCATGGGCAAATCATAGCCACTCAAGTGCAATAGTGAATAAATCAGCATTGAACCGTGACCATTGGAAAGAACAAACCGGTCACGATCTGACCATTTCGGATTGGACGGATTGTGGCGCAGGTGATCATTCCACAACACCTCGGCAATGTCCGCCATGCCCATAGGTGCGCCTGGATGCCCAGAGTTTGCTTTCTGCACGGCATCCATGCTCAAAGCGCGTATGGCGTTCGCTAATTCTCGACGCGAAGTCATATTCTTCTCCTTACTAT
>Ga0208125_100464_pt1 | contig 23584 bp, 20 predicted proteins | sample LakWasM128_HOW14_2_FD_183938 | JGI IMG/M metagenome (GOLD analysis project Ga0208125, IMG submission 183938) | Freshwater sediment methanotrophic microbial communities from Lake Washington under simulated oxygen tension - Sediment Metagenome... | ecosystem: Environmental > Aquatic > Freshwater >...
TCCACGGTTGGATGAAAAAACTGGAGCAGCACGAATTGCATGCCACGCTGAAATTGCTGTTGATCTCGGTCGTTATACTGCCGATCCTGCCGGACCGGGACTATGGCCCCTGGGCCGCCTTTAATCCGTATCATATTTGGTGGATGGTGGTACTGATTGCGGGCATTTCCTATCTGGGCTATTTTGCCGTCAAGATTGTCGGCAATCAGCATGGGCCGGTTTTGACCGGGGCGCTGGGAGGATTGGTCTCGTCTACAGCCGTTACGCTTAATCTGTCCAAGTTATCGACGCAATATCCAGACATGTGCAATGTGCTGGCTGCGGGCATTTTAACGGCCTGCGCCACCATGTTTGCGCGTACGCTGCTGCTCACCTCCGTTATCAATCCGGCCGTGTTCCTGGTGCTGTTCCCTGCCCTGTCGGTCATGTCCGTTTTTACCTACTTGCTTGCTTTTCTATTATGGCGAAGCGAGCGAGGCTTCCGAACCATTGAAGAAATAAAACTGGAAAACCCTTTCCAATTAGGCATGGCGTTGAAGTTCGGCGCGTTTTTAGTCGTCATCATGTTGCTGTCCAAACTGCTAAAAGTTTATTTCGGCGATATGGGCGCTTATTTTCTAGCCGCGACCTCCGGTTTGGCGGATGTCGATCCGATTACGCTGTCAATGTCCAAAATGAGCAATGACGGTCTGAACGTCAGCGTCGCCGCCAACGCAATTCTTATTGCGGTAGCCGTTAATTCAGGCATTAAAGGTATTTTTTCATGGGTCGTCGGCGGCAGGGCCTTGGCGCTCAGAGTCGGCGGCACGTTGGCGGGAGCCGTTGTCGCAGGCTTATTGACGGTTACGTCGCATTAACTATCAAACGACCTGCTTCGAGTTGCCGCCGAAACGGGCTACCCGGTCCCCGTTACGGCGTTAACCGGCATTTTTCATGGCGATATGAGAAAATGTCATCAAAATCCATGAGACCTATCATTTTGTGAAAAAACCATACCTTACCGCGCCCGTCCCGTCCGCTGAAATACCCGCCGGCATCCCTTTTATCATCGGCAACGAACTCGCCGAACGCTTCAGCTATTACGGCATGCGGGCGATTCTGGTGGTATTCATGACGCAATATCTGATGGATGCCGACGGCAAGCTTGCGCCGATGACGTCGAACGAGGCCACGGCGTATTTCCATCTATTCGTGTCCATTACTTATTTCACGCCATTTTTAGGCGCGTTGCTGGCCGATGGCTTATTGGGCAAGTACCGGACCATCATCTCGTTGTCGGTCGTTTATTGCCTCGGCCATTTTTGCCTGGCGCTGGACGACACGCGAACCGGTTTGCTGGTCGGGCAATCCTTGATCGCGTTGGGCGCAGGCGGCATTAAGCCCTGCGTGTCCGCGCATCTCGGCGACCAGTTCGGCGCCGGTAATCGGCATTGGCTTGGCAAGGTATTCAGCTGGTTTTATTTAACGATTAACGCAGGCGCTTTTGTCGCCATGTTGCTGGTGCCTTGGCTGCTCAAAAGCTACGGCGCATCGGTCGCATTTCTTGTGCCCGGCCTGTTGATGCTGTTGGCGACGCTGATATTCCGCTCGGGACGCTACCGGTTTGCCCACATACCGGCCGCCGGCATGGGCTTCGTGCGCGAGGCCTTGGGCGGCGAAGGTTTGCGTTGCCTGGGCCGGTTAAGCGGCATTTATTTGTTCATTGCGGTGTTTTGGGCCTTGTTCGACCAAAACGGTTCGTCCTGGGTCTTGCAAGCGCAACAGATGGATAGGCGGGTATTCGGCATCGAGATTTTGCCCTCGCAGATTCAAGCCGCCAATCCGTTGCTGATCGTCCTGCTCACGCCATTGTTTTACCGGCGGCTCTATCCGGCGCTGGGCCGGTATTTGCCGTTAGGCTATCTGAACAAAATCGCCATCGGTTTGTTTGTCGCGGTATTATCGTTTGTACTGATCGCCGCTATTCAGATGCGCATAGACGCGGGATTCCAGCCTAACATCTGCTGGCAGTTGCCGGCCTACCTGTTGCTGACGTCCGCCGAGGTGATGGTGTCGATCACTTGTCTTGAGTTTTCCTATACTCAAGCGCCAAGGACCATGAAATCGCTGGTGATGTCGCTTTATATGGCGGCCGTTGCGCTCGGGAATCTGCTCACCGGCGCGGTGAATTTCTTCATTGACAACCCGGACGGCTCCAGCCGTCTTGCCGGAGCCGCTTATTTTTGGTTTTTCGCCGCCTTGATGCTGGTCACAGCGCTGGGCTTTGTCCGGCATAGCCGGCATTACCGGGAACGGACTTATCTGCAAGAACATGAGTAAAACGGCGCCTGCAAATGGCTTTTAAAAGCCGATATTAGAGAGTACAGTTAAATTTTTGCCTGGATTGAGCGTACGACCTTTACTGACAAGTGCTCAGTCAAATTTATAATGTCGAGTGAATAAGGCTATGTGGGAGCGGCTTTAGCCGCGATTGTCGCGGCTAAAGCCGCTCCCACAGTTAAATTATCAGTAGACAAAACAAAATTGACTGAGTACCAGCCGTCGCTACGCTTAATCGACAACTTCCTTAATCCTTAACCCTGAGTCTATGAATAATCTTTTTCCGATCATTGCCGCTTTGTTGCTGGTTGCGCTCAACGGCTTTTTTGTGGCCGCCGAGTTCGGCCTCGTTAAACTGCGGCAAACGCGCATCCGCTCTATTGTTAAGACGCACGGCTTGCGCGGGCGCATTTTAGGACAGGTGCATGCCAAACTCGATGCCTATCTATCGGCTTGCCAGCTGGGCATTACGCTCGCTTCGCTGGGCTTGGGCTGGATTGGCGAACCGGCGTTCGCCAGCCTGCTGGAACCTTTGTTCGACAAAATAAAGGTCACGTCGCCGGAAATGATACACGGCGTCTCCTTCGCTTTCGCCTTTTCCGTGATCTCGTTTCTGCACATTGTGGTCGGCGAGCTTGCGCCGAAATCGATGGCGATTCGTAACCCTGAAAAGGTCGGCTTGTGGAGCGCCGTGCCGCTCTACGGATTTTATTGGCTGATGTATCCTGCGATTTGGCTGCTGAATTCCAGCGCCAATTTAGTGCTGCGCGTGTTGGGTTTGGGCAATGTTCACCGGCACGATGCCCACTACTCGGCGGAGGAACTCAAGCTGATTTTGCGCAGCAACTGCCCGGATGACCGCTTTACCCGCGACGAATGGAATATTCTGGCGAAAACGCTCGATTTCAGCGAGCTCGAGGTGTCCGACCTGATGCGTCCTATCCATGAAATCGCCGCATTGCACCGCAGCGCGTCATTGCAAAAAAACCTGCAAACCATGTCTCAAAAACGCTTCAGCCGTTATCCCTATTTCGACGCTAACGGTATTGATGTGTTAGGGATCATTCATTTGAAAGATTTGTTTCTCGCTCAACAGGAAGGCAAGACCATTAATGATTTAAGCGACTACTTGCGGCCTATCCAATACATCTCGCCGAGCACGCCGGCGCTGGAGATATTCCGCCAATTCCGCATGGGCGCCTCGCATTTTGCCATCATTGGGCAAAAGGGCCAAAAGCCGGACGGCTTCATCACGCTGGATAATCTGTTAAGTGCGATGGTCGGCGAGATACGCGACGAATTCCGCCCGACCAACAATGACTGGACGCGGCTCGATGACGGCACCCTGATCGGTAAAGGCAGTCTGCCGATATTTTCGCTGGAACGGATTATGGGTATCGACATCGAGAACGAAGAGCTTGAGTTGGAAGACGAGGTCTCGATTGGCGGACTGATCATGGCCAAACTGCGCGATATACCGAAAGAAGGCCAACGAATCGAGTTTAATCAATTCGATGTCGTGGTCAGGAAGATGAGTGACTCGAGGATTGTCTTTGTCCAGATTTATCCCAATGAAGTCAGCGACACGGATAATCAATAGGCCGCCCCTTCAGCAGAGGCGGCGTGATCGATTGATAGCGCTATTCGACGATTTTCACCAACCAGCCGCCATCGCCCTTGCAGTCGTAAGGCGCGTCGGCGCTTATGGCAACTCTGGCGTAATCGCCTTTTAACGCCGCCGGTATTGTCCCGCTGACCTGAAATCCGCCTTCAGTTTTGGGCGTAACCTTGAGGGTAACCGGCAGCCCCTTTACGGCAACCTTGATCGTATTGGGATAGGTGTTTGCCGACGCGGTAAAAGAAAAGCTCGATCCCGCGGCAACTTCGGCATTTTCAGCCGGCGTAAAATGGCTAAACGCGGGCTTGGCACAGGCTTTTGAACTACTGCCGCTACCGTAAGCCCATGTAGCGCCGGTAACCGTCATCAACATCAAAAAACACAAACAATTAGATCGTTTCATCATCGCACCTCTTTGCGTTGTTATAGCGATTTAGTTTCAAGCCGGTAGAAAAATTACTGCAATGACGCGGCTTCCCTGGCCACTTTCCTGTCCATTTTCATACCCTCGCCGTCGCCGCATCCTGAAATAACCAAAACCAAGGCCCAAATAAGCATCGTTATTTTCATATAGGACTCCTTAACGCTAATTAAACTGCTTAAACGGCAAATAAGTGGCCGCATCCTGTTTATAAAGCCGGGTGGCTTGCTGTTCCCTGACTAAAAAATGCTCAATCGCTTTGGCAAACCGGGCCTCTTTAAGCCAGTGCGCGGAATAGGTAGTGATCGGCTCAAATCCGCGCGCAATCTTGTGTTCGCCTTGAGCGCCCGAATCAAAGCGCGTTAAGCCGTGCTCAATGCAATAATCCAGGCCCTGATAATAACAGACTTCAAAGTGCAGGCTATTGTATTGTTCGTGACAGCCCCAATAGCGGCCGTACAAGGTATCCGCGCCGACAAAACTTAATGCCGCGGCAATATACTTGTCGTCTTTAACCGCCAGCACCAGCAATAACCGCTCAGCCAGGGTTGCGGCTATTTGCTGAAAGAACGCCGGATTCAAATAAGGCTGCATGCCTCTTTTTATATAGGTCATCGTGTAAAACTGAAAAAACGCCCGCCATTGCCCTTCAGTGACGTCCGGCCCGGCAATACGCAGCAAGCTGACGCCCTGTTCGCCGACCCGGCGGCGTTCGCGCTTGAGCATTTTGCGTTTACCGGCATTCAAGGTTTGCAGGAAATCGTTGAAGTCGGAATAACCCCGGTTAAACCAGTGGAACTGTACGCCCTCGCGAATGCTCAATCCCAACGACTGTAACCGCTCCGCCTGTTGCTCGACAGGGAACAAGCAATGCCATGAAGAAATGCCCAGCTTCTCTGCATTCTGTTTTATAAAATCCACTAACAATTGCGTGACCGCGATCGGGTCGAGCGCCGCTTTAACAACGATACGCGCGCCCTGGCAAGGCGTCATCGGGATGGCGGTCAGCCCTTTCGGATAATAATCGACGCCCTGCTGCCGATAAGCCTGGGCCCACTGCTGATCGAACACATATTCGCCCCAGGAATGCCGCTTAAGATACAAGGGCATGAAAGCAACCAGTTCATCGGCCTCCATAACCAGCAAATGCGCGGGCTCCCAGCCCGTTTGCTCAGAAACCGAAGCGCTCTGCTCCAGCGCCGACAAAAACTCATGCCGTAAAAACGGATAGGCGTCGCCGGCAAGCCGATTCCAGACCTTGCAGTCGACTTGCGCCATACTATGGATTTGTTTTACTTCCATTTTTAAAAACAGTACAGTTAAAACCACAGAATAACATCAATCCCTCAAACTCATGCCCCATAAACCTTTTTCTCAGGCCTGTGAAAACAATAAAGGCCCCATCCTGCAAGTCATCAACACGGTGTTCTGTCAGCCGGCAACCGTTTGGGAAATCGGCAGCGGCACCGGTCAACATGCTTGTTATTTTGCCGAACATCTCCCGCATCTTGAATGGCAGCCTACCGATAGAAGCGAAAATATTGCCGGTATCCGTTTATGGCAGGAACAAGCGAAACTAACCAATTTAAAACCGCCGTTAACGCTGGATGTCACCGATGCGGCGTGGCCATGCAACGCTATCGACGCATTATTTACCGCCAATACCCTGCACATCATGAGCTGGGATGAGGTACAAACATGCTTTGACCGCCTGGCCGGACACCTCAATCCCAAGGCGTTTATATGTATTTACGGCCCGTTCAACTATAACGGCGCTTATACCAGCGACAGCAACGCCGCTTTCGATCAATGGCTTAAAAGCCGAAATCGCACAAGCGGCATTAAACACTTTGAAGACATCATGGCCTTATCGACATCAAGCGGCTTTAGCCTGTTAAACGATATTGCCATGCCCGCCAACAACCGTTTGCTTGTGCTGCAAAACAGCTGAAAGCATTGCTCCGTTATTTTCTTCGACAGGCGCGCTCACATGTTCATTTACTCGTTACCGTTATTTTTTACCCATATCGGTCTGGCAAGCCCGCTGGATTTGCTGATTATTTTTACCGCTCTGTTTGCTGTGCTGTTTATAAGTTCGCTGTTTGGCGGGGAAAATCCGCAGAAGCAATCCTCGGACAACTACCTGTTTGCCGCATGGAACGGCAGCGCGCCGCTAAAGTGGGCGTTCTGGCCTTTTTTTCTCATCCTGAATGCCTGTTTGTATACGGCGGATACGCTGGTAAAAGCCGGACTATTTACCGTATCCGGCTGGGATGACGTCCACTTGATGCTATTGCTGCCGATTGTCTGGTGGACAACGGCTGTTTGGCGCTGTTCGCCAAACAGCACTCTCAGCGTTTGGGCGGCATGCGCCCGCTTGCTGACGCTCGGCGTATTTTTTGAATACGCTTTAAAGCTGTTGATACGCATAGACTATCCAAGGCTATTTTTTGGATGCGATGAGTTGTTACTGGATTATGGCAGCTGCTTTTAACCTGGAAAAATCATCCGAGCATTCCAAATCCCGTTCGCCCTGAGCTTGTCGAAGGGTGAGCGGGATTTAGAATGCTCAACAAACGGGTGGATGCGTAAAATACGTCCATGCTTCGACAGGCTCAGCACGAACGGATTTCACACGCTCCAACTGATTTTTCCAGGTTTAACAGGAACGGCCCGATCCGCCGATGAAACGCGCCGAATCTTTAGTTTGAGCCGGGATCTTTTAATTCCGCTGAAGATTGCGCCTGACCGAGCGCTTTCAGCAATTGCGTCATCTCGTCAGAAGGTTGCGCTACTGCCTGCGGCTGCGGACCCTCTATTTTCTCCTGAACCCAGTCCACCATCTCTCCCGATCCCCACGACGCCGCGTAGGCCAATATAAACACCATCATGCCTCGGCTCAGGCCCTTGGGTATGCCCTGCGCCTCAAGATAACGGTGAAGATACCTGGCGGCGATGACGAACACAATCGTGGATATAACCAGATTCCATGCGGAAGGTAAGGTGATCATTATTGGCGGCCCTCTTGGGTTGGAATATTATGTCGCATTATTTTTCATACACTTTTTTGCAACGCCTTGAATTCCGCTTCAAGTTTCAAAAACCGGTCTTTCCAGTATTCAGCACTGTTAACGGCCTCATTCTTTTCATCCATCAAGGTATTGATGCGCTCGTTTAAATCGCTGTTCAGTTCGGTTAATTTCTTAACTTCTGCAATCGAAGCCAACACCTTGTCGTCGGACTCAAACACTTTCAGCATGACCTCGTTATCGGCTGCCAACGCTTTTATCGCGCCTTGCTGTTGGTCAATAATACCGCTCAACTGATCGTCGCGATTTTCCTCAGCTTCCCGCTCGACGGCCTGAACCGGTTCGGGCTTTGCTGCGACAGGCTTGGGCGGGCTGATCTCTTTAATGGCTTTATTCAGGCTTTTTTTGCCGTCTATCACCTCCTTGACCAGTTCTGCCGGGGCTTCTTTGACCAGCTTATCCGCTAACTGCTGGGTGCGGTGCCCTACTCCGGATTGTTTAGCCCTGGCGGTCGCGGTGTCTAATTGCGCGGTATCGCGCAACTGGGCATTACCCGCCGCCTGAGCGCTTACCCAACTTTGAGAAGCCGAGACGATAGCCGCAGACTGGCCTTGGGTTAAGTGCCGACGATGCAGATTCGACGACAAAATGAATTGCGCCGGGTTAGAACCGGTGTACTCAATAATGACCGGGGCAATCCCCAGTTCGCATAGCGCACGATAGCGATTGCCGCCATCCAGAATCATGCCGTCAAGTGCATAAATAGGGTGCGTTTGGCCGTTATTCAGCAGATTATCTTTAAGCGAATCGAACTCGGCATCGGACATCCGCGGGAAGTACGTGCAAAGCGGGTGTAGTTCCATGGTTTGAATATTTTTCTCAGTCATTGCTCAGCCTTTAATGTAGGCCGGCCATTATATCATGGCTACACTCAACCGTTTTTTAGCGGGCATGCTCATGGTGTTTTAAGGTTGCGCCTTAAAATCCGGTCAATTCGACAAGACTTTTTCCAATATCTCCAAGCGCAAGTCTGCAACTTTAGGCGTCCATAGTTCAGGATTGACCGGAAACGCCCTGCTTTCCCCGGTGCGCCGGTAACCGCGCCGTTGATAAAATGCGATCAGCTCGTTCCGGCAGGAAATGACGGTCATAACCGATTTACCGACGCCCCAGGTTTCCAGCGCGGCCAGCTCCGCGGCAAGCAGTAATTGCTTGCCTACGCCCCTTCCCTGCAACCGCGGACTCACTGCCAGCATGCCGATGCAAACCTGTTCCGGCTGTTTTTGCAAATGCACCGAGCCGATCAGTTCCGCTCCGTCTTTACACAGCAGAAACATCGAATCGTCAGTTGCGATCAAGCGCAGGATTTCCTCGTGCTCGGTTCTGCGCCCGGCCAGTAAATCGGCCTCCGTGGTCCAACCCTGTTTACTGGATTCGCCGCGATAAGCCGCGTTGGCCAGAGCGGCAATCTGTTCGGCATCCTGTTGTTCGGCTTTGGCAATCGATAGCGCCATCACCAAAGCAAGGCCTCAACCGCATCGCAGTCGTCGGCGTTCAGCTCAAAGTCGAAAATCGCCAAATCTTCGCGCATGTGGCTTTCCGAGGTAGTGCCGGTTAACGGAACAATGCCGATTTGGCTCACATAGCGGAAAAATATCTGCTCGGCATGGCAGCGGTATTTCGCCGCCAGCATTTGCAAGGTCGGATGCGCCAGGACATTGGGATTGGCGCTCAGCGTCCAGAAGCTTTGATAAATGATCTTGTGTTCCCGGCAAAAATCGCGGATGGCTCGATCATACCCGGTCTCGGCATAAAACCGGTTCTGGATGACCGCCGGTTTGACTGCGGCATCTCGATACAAAAGCTCAAACTGTTGGCGATCGTAGCAATTGCTGATGCCTAACTGCTTGACACCGCCGCTGTGAACGAGTTGCTCCATCGCCTGCCACGCTTCCAGCGTTTGCTGCGGGTTTGCCAGCGGCGAGTGCAGCACCAGGCAATCCAGGTACGTGGTTTGCAGATTTTTCAGCGAAGTCCGGAATGATTGCGCGACCTGCTCGCCAAGCTCGGCGTCGGGATCGTAAGGCACTCTCGCCGGGTCCTGGCCGCCAAGCGGCGTGAACTTGCTTTGCAGATAAAGCTCGCTGCGCGCCATACCGCGTTGCAGACAGGCGGCGACGCCGTCGCCGACGCCCGCTTCGTGGTAATGCTTGGGCTGGCAGGCGGTATCGATGCCGCGAAAACCCAGCCCGACGGCCTGTTCTACCAGCGCCGCGGTGCGGTCTTTCTTCCAGGCCGTACCGTAAATAATCCGGGGCATCCGTACTCCGTAAGCGGAAATCAAAAAGTCGTTTGGCTTCATAAGCGCTCCATGAAAAATATTGGACTTCGATTATCCTCGCACATTAACTGATTTCGGGCTACCGGCTATCTCGCCGCGCAGCGATTTTCCGGCTTTGCTGCGACCGGCGTAGATCAGTGGCACAGGGACCTGCTCCGTTCGAAACGTTGCACCTTAGACCTTCCAGGTTTCAAAAACCTGGAAGGTCTGCATAAGCGCCTAAGAGCTCTGCCGGGAGATGACGTGCTTTAAAAATACTCCTGAATTAGCGCGATGCTTCAGCCATAACAAAATATTCGATACACCGACAGCCAGTTCCAAAAAATGCGACCTGTAGAGACGCGATAAATCGCGTCTCTACGGTTGGTTAACTGAAGCATCTTGTAATCAACGACGAGCACAGCGCCGGGGCATCATCGGCGCGCTGTCAAAACTCTTCCCATTCGTCGCTTTCAACCAGTTGGGACTTTGGTTTCGGTTTGATGATCGCTGCGCTTTTATACGCCGTTGCGTGCTTGGTTTGCTTGATTTCTTGCAGATAAAGGTCAGCGTTGCTTGAACCTTCATCCACTCTAAAGCTGCCAACCGTTTGCACCAGCGTTTGCGCTTGTTCTTCCAGCGATTCCGCGGCCGCGGCGGCTTGTTCCACTAAGGCTGCGTTTTGCTGGGTCACATCGTCCATCTGGCCGATGGCTTGATTGACTTGCTCAATACCGGCGGTTTGTTCCGCTGAGGCGGCGCTGATTTCAGACATCATCACAGTAACGCCCTGAATGGAATTGACGATCTCCGCCATGGTTAGCCCGGCTTGCGTTACCAATTTAGTGCCGCCGGAGACTTTGATGACCGAATCATCGATCAGGTGTTTGATTTCCCCGGCAGCCGTAGCGGCGCGTTGGGCAAGATTGCGCACTTCCACGGCGACCACCGCAAAGCCGCGGCCTTGTTCGCCGGCGCGCGCCGCTTCGACAGCCGCATTGAGGGCAAGGATGTTGGTTTGGAAAGCGATGTCGTCGATCACCGAAATAATATCGCCGATCTTGCGTGAAGAGGCATTAATGTCATCCATAGTCTGAACCACTTGATCGACCACTTCGACGCCTTTTCCGGCTATATCCGATGCGTCAACGGCAAGCTGGTTAGCCTTTTTGGCGTTTGCGGCATTATGCTGCACGGTGGAAGTCAGTTGCTCCATGCTCGCCGCGGTTTGCTCCAGACTGGCGGCCTGCTCCTCGGTGCGATGCGACAAATCGTTATTACCCGAGGCGATTTCCTTGGCTCCGGTGTTAATGTGGTTGGTGACCTCTTTGATGCCGTTGACGATTTCTTTCAATTTTTCCACGGTGATATTGGAATCATCCTTGAGTTGGCCGAAAGTGCCGTAGTAATCATTGGTGATTTTTTCCGTCAAATCGCCGCGAGCCAGGGCTTCCAACACGCGCACCACCTCATTGAGGCCGGTTTCGCTGGTTTCCATAAGCTCATTGAGATTTTCGCCCAGCTGCTTGAAAAAACCCTGCTTGTCCTGGGTCCTGATACGCTTGGTAAAATCGCCCATCGCCGCGCCATGCACGATGTCGGCCACTTCTTGCTCGACGGCCACTTCAGTTGTGCGGTCCTGCCATTCGGCCACCGCGCCCAGCCGTTGTCCCTGTTCGTTAATAACCGGGCTGGCGGTCACTACCATGGAATGGCCGCCAATATCCATGCCGGCGATATAGGTGTCGGTTAAGGTGGAGAGCAAGTGTCCTTGATACGCCGGATTGGCGTGGAAACTGTCAATATTGGTGCCAACCAACGTAGCGGCCGAGAAATTCGGCAAGTGTTTGCGGATGTCGGTTTCGGCCTTGCTGAGAATGTTGACCACCGATTTGTTGACGTAAATAATATTGCGCTCATTGTCCGCAATCATCACCCCGGTGCTGACGTTATCCAGGCCGATTTTAATGCGCAAGTGCTCATCGGCGATGCGTTTAGTTTCCGCCATGTCGAAACCGAGTTTAATCTGCATCGATTTGAGGGCTTCCATCAATTTGCCGATTTCGTCGTAACGTTCAATATCAATGGCGTTGTTATAACTGCCTTGGGCGATGAGACCGAAATCGCTGATAGCGTCCTCAAGCGGCCGCACAATAACTTGAATCAGGATAAAGCCCCGCCACAGGGCTATGATAAAACCCAGCGAGATCAAGCCGATGGCAATATTGCGGGTGTCGTTATAGCGGGATTGCGCCAATTCAAACTGCTGCCTGGCGCCATCGACCTGCACTTCCATCAGCCGCTTAATATCCTCGCTGGCGGGTTTAAAAAGCGGACCGATCTTGTCTGTCGCCAGGCTGTTGGCGAGTTCGAGGTCATGGACTTTCAGCGCCGCGAGGGTCGGTTTCAAGCCTTGTTCGGCAAACAGCTTTCTGTCCGCAATGAACCGGTCGGCCAGTTTTTTTTCTTCAGCGCTTAACTCAGCCGCCATGTAGGCCGCCAACGTCTTGCTTATTTCATCAATGTTTTGTTCCACTTCAAGGGTATTTTTCCGTATTACCTCCGGCGTTGGCGTAGCCAGGGCCGCAGCAATACTCAGCTGGTTGCTCAGCATCAGTTCCTTGACCGTGGCAATCCGGCTCATCGGCACGGTGCGCTCCTCATATACCGAGCGCAGGCCGTTATTAGCCTTACTCATGCCGTTCAAGCCCATGCCGCCGACGATCGCTACTAATAAACTCAGCACGCCGATCACATTGATTAAACGGCTTTTGATCGTGGCATGCTTGAAGGGGTTAAAGCGCCGCAAAAAAAAAGCCTCCTTTACCACTTTGCCGTCCCTGATGTTCAGATTGCCCGGCTGGCCTTCGCGGAACAATTTGTACGCCGTGCTTGCGGTCCGGACTTGCTCGTAAGCCGGTTTGCTGCGCACCGACATATAGCCGACCAGATGATTGTTTTCGTATATGGGCGCGGCATTGGCAAGCACCCAATAATAGTTGCCGTTTTTACAGCGATTTTTGACTATTCCTGTCCACGGGCGACCCGCTTTTAGCGATTGCCACATATCCTCGAACGCTTCGGACGGCATATCGGGATGACGCACTATATTGTGCGACCGGCCGATCAGCTCCTGCTTGGCAAAGCCGCTAATCCTGAGAAAATCTTCATTAACGTAAGTAATCATTCCCCTGAGATCGGTCTTGGAAACAATAGAATCCTGTTCTGTAAGCGCGTACTCGACATCGGTTACAGGCATATTGATTTTCATAGCGAATTCCTTTTTTTGGTGACAATTAATCGATAAACTTTCAAGCAGATACACATCGCGAATGACTGACTGTTTAATAGAGCGGCTGCCGGTTGCGCCGCTATCCAGGCTAGGTAACGGGCTGTACCGCATGCGGAACTGAAGGCTGCGGACGACAAAGAAACGGATATGAAACAACCGGAGCAATACGCAAGCGCCGATTGGAACTCAAGGGCGCGTTTAATCATGCCGTCCGTCCCAACGGAATACAAAGGGGGCGAAGCGCGAAAAGAGAGACGGGCTGCAATCTACACGCCGTCCGAGATGGAAAAACATTGCGCCGATAGCGCAGCCGGAAGCCCTTCCCTGCTCAGGCAGGACTTCAATGCCGTCGAACAATAGGCGCGGCTTTGCGCTCAAGCGGCAAAGCGCCAAGGGTAGATCGATTGGGGAATATTGCTTGGTAAAGCGAATTGTAAGCGGCCTGAACACGCGCATCTCCTGCCTTTTGGGCATTTTTCGTCAATTCCCGTTTATCAAAAAAATCTACGGGTAGCTTAACGAGGCGTGTTCTGGGCCTCAACTATTCGGCGCCGGGGGCGGAGGCAAACCGAAATTATTGTGTAATTTATAACCTACATACCGTCTAAAATCAAAAAGTTTTGTAACTATTTCTACTTTGTCAAACTTCATGGTTACACGATTCAAGGTCGTCATTCCGGTAGGGATTCATGTCCGGCTATCCTGCCTGACACCCTTTGGGTTAATGCAAATCCGTTCAGACGGATTTGTGCCGGTATCCAGTGCCATGGATGGATTAGCGCTTACCATCCATGGCACTGGATACCCGCGTCCCGGCGGGTATGACGAGCTTACGTATAATCTGACAGGGCAGAACTATTCAGCGAATCGAAAACCCGAAAAATCGCTGAGAGCTTTCTCTCTCCTGTTGGAGAGGATTGGGAAGAGGAGAATTAAATAAGCAAATATCTGTCCATGCAAGTCGTCCCGCGGGAGAGGGATATTGTGCTTCGCGCTGAATAGTTACAAAGTTTTTCCTGATTAGTAAGCTGCTTCAGCTAGCGCAAAAAACTCCGTCATTCCGGTATGGATGCCGGAATCCAGGCACAGGGACGTGAAGCTATAGCTGGCGCATCCATCCGATGCCTAAATCATGCGGCGGTATCAACAAGTTACTATCCCTGGCACCCGTATCCGATTTAGGCATTATGCCAAGTCATACCTTCACATCCATGTGACTGGATACTGGCATCCATGCCAGTATGACGGCGCTAGCTGAAGCATCTTTATAATCAGGAAGTTTTGCCTATCGCCCCAGATTCAGGGCTTCGCTGGCTTTGATAACCTCCATCGCCAGTTCCGCCAGTCTTCGGCTCTGGCTGCGCGCGGTTTTGCGTAATAAATCGAAGGCCGCTTTGCGGTCAAGCCGGTATTGCACCATGGTGATACCGACGGCGATACTGATTTCACGCTCGCTATTGAGGGCGTTTTGCAGCTGTTGTCCGGTCATCCGCAAGCCCTGAAGTTCTGCGGCACGGGCCAAGGCGGCCTCGATAGCCGGTATCAGCTGCATGGTATCGACCGGTTTCACCAGATAACCCAGCGCGCCGCATGCGGCCGCCTGCTCAACGATCTCCTGATCGCTGAACGCGGTCAGCAGCAGGAATGGAATATGGTCGAATGCATGCAGCCGCTCGGCCAATTCCAGCCCGCTCCTCCCCGGCATTCTGACATCGAGAATGACCAGATCCGGCCGCTCCCCGCTCGCCAGCCAGGCTTCCGCCTCGTCCACGGATTCCGCGGTGCTGACGGCATAACCGGCTTTGGACAGGCCTTGAGACAAGGTTGCCAACACCAGGCGTTCGTCGTCGACCAATAAAAGAGTATGTTTGCTGTTGAAAGTAGAGTTCATAGGACCGATTCCGGTTGAATAACGGGCTCATCCAAGCCCAGCGTGGTGACGACAATGTCGCCTTGTTGCACCCAAGCCAGTCGGGCGCCTGCTCGCGGCAATAACGATGCGACCAATTGTAAGCCGGTGCCGAAACCCGAGGTATCTTCCAAGCCGAAGCCGACCGGAATCAGGCCAAAGTTGCGGATTGTCAATCGAATCGCATCCGGGGACGGCTCATGACTGACCATGATGCTGACTCGTCCTTCCATATCGCCATGCTTGATCGCATTCCAAATCAGTTCATTCAATACCAGCGCCAAAGGCACCGCTTCCGCTTCGGAAACGATATAGGGCGCCCAGACCTCCGGAATTTCGACGGTAACCGGCTTTTGCCATATCGATTCAATTCCTGAAGCGATTGCGGCGGTCAGTTCGCAGACCCGCACCAACGAGGTGACGGCGCGGCCTTGTAATCCGTGGATGACCGAGATGCTCTGCACTTGGCAGATAGCCTGATTGATGGGGTCGCTCATCTCGGGGTGTGTTTGGGCAAACTGGCGCAGTATGCCGGTGATGCCTTGCAGATTATTCTTGATACGGTGATGCACTTCGCGCACCAGTATGTTGCGGTGCGCGGTTTCTTTGAGCAAACGCTGCTGTTCCTGCAACTTGGTGTTGGTCGCATCGGTGATATTGCCGACGTAATGGGTAACCTGCCCGGCCTCGTCCCTGACCGCCGTAATCATCACCTGTGCCGGGTAATCTTGGCCGTTTTTACGACGCGGCCACGATTCGCCTTGCCATATCCCCGTGTTCCTGACTTCACTCCAGACCGTGTCATAAAAGGCGGCAGGATGCCGATCCGATCTGAATGCGGCTGTATTTTTTCCTTGAACCTCCTGTTGCGAGTAGCCGGTAATCTGGGTGAAAGCCCGATTTACCCGCAAAATTTTCAAATTTGCATCCATCACCACGATGCCTTCCCGGCATTCGAATGCGATCGCGGCAATGCGCAACTGCTCCTCGGCCTGTTTGCGGACGGTGATGTTGGTATGCGTGATCACCGCGCTGCCCTGCGCCGTATCTCCCATAGGCGTAACGCTCATACTGAACCAGCGTTGTTGCTGCGGCGAATGGCACGGATATTCCAGACTGAAGTTGGGCAAGCGTCCGTCCAGCACCGCCCGAATGCCGTGGTAGGCTTCCTGGCCCGCATCCGTCGAAGAATCGCTACCCGACATCCCGCAGACCGTTAGGTAATTGGCGCCGACACCCGTATTCGCCCCCCGCATGTCGGACTCGATACCATTCTCCTGTGCAAAACGCCGCCACGGTTCGTTGACCGCCAGGATGAAGCCATCGTGATCCAGCACCGCTATTTCGGCATCGACGGCATTCAGGATGGCTTGCTTGAAAACCTCGTTCTCCTTTCGCGCCGCCTCCGCCCGCTTGCGATGATCGATATTCTCGACCACCGCAACAAAGTAAGCCGGCGAACCGTCGGCATCGCGGATCAGCTTCGCCGATAAATTACCCCAGACCAAACTCCCGTCCTTGCGCACGTAGCGTTTTTCCACATGGAATCCTGAAATGTCGCCCGCCAGGGTTTGCCGCATCTTGTCGACATCATGCCGTTGATAATCCGGATGCGTCACTTGCATGAAGGCCATGGTCAGCAGCTCATTACGACTGTAACCGATCAGATCGCAGAAGCCTTGATTAACGGCTAAAAAGCGGCCGTCCAATGAAGCATTAACAACGCCGACCGGAGCGTCCTCGAAAGTAGAGCGGTAACGCTCCTCGCTTTGCGCTAATGCCGCGGTGCGTTCATCGACCAGCTGTCGGAGTACGCTGCCGCGACCGGAAAAGACCATGGCAAATGCACTGCCCATGCTGGTTAGCAATAGGCCGACCAACAAAATCAGCCAAGCGTTATCCGAGCGGTGATAAGCGAAATAGTCCTGTGTAGGAGCCACCTCAAAGCGCCATGATCGACCGCCAATCGGCATGACTAAGCGGCTGACCAGAGAAAAGTTTGATCCGAACAGGCCGTTTTCCTGCAAAACCAGCGGCTTTAGCTGTTCCCGATCGCTGGAAAAGATCAACTGCGTTTCGGCAGCTCCCTCGTCAATAAGCCGGTAGGACAGTTTTTGCCGATTCAGGTCTTTGAGCGCCGCGGTAACAATATCGCCGCCTCTGAATACCGCCACCATATAACCGGTAATATTTTTGCGCCGATCTTCCAGGGTTTGATGAGGCAAACCTTTGCGGTAGATCGGTAAAAACGCAAGGATTCCATGCTGACTGCCGTGTTCCTGGACTAACGTAACCAGCGCCGTCGTGGCAATTTCTCCGCTATCTCTGGCGCGGTCGATGGCCTCGCTCCGCAACCTGTCGGAATACACGTCGTAACCTAATGCGATTTCGTTGCCTTTGTAAGGCTCTATGAAATCGACCGGGACATATTCCGGGCGCTTTGCCGCGCGCACCAGCTGCTTATCGGCATTCCACTCGGTAATCCGGAAGTCCCGGTAGCCTTCGCTCCGTGCGCCATGCTCGAAGGCATCCCGTTCGGATGACGGAATGAGGGGATTCCATCCCAGCGCCTGAATGCCTTGAAAACTATTCAGCGAATGAGCAACGAAAGTTCGGAACTCTTTCCTGTCAACCGTTGTCGATGCCGAGTAGAAACTGCCGAGCGAACGGAGTACGTTTAAGTGCGTCAAAATCGACTTTTCCAATGCGACGCTCAGCTCTGCCGCCTGTTGCTCGAACTCGAACTTGAGCCGTTCATTGTTATGTTTGGCCTCATAAAAAACCGCAGCCGTCGTCAGCACAAACATGGTAATAATCGGCACGGTTATCGCCATGCGTCTATTGCGCCAAAGTTCGCCGGGACGTTGCGCCCAGACTAAAACAAGCGGGGTGAAGATAAATATCCCCAAGGCGTCGCCCATCCACCAGGTTCCCCAGTTGGCCGGAAAATTTGCCGCCGGAATCCGCCCGGCGGCCACTAGCGTCGAGACTGCGATGGTCGAATTGACCAGGGCGCTGCACAGTCCGCCAAAAAACACGAACAAAAAAACTTCTTTTTCTCGGGTCAGCGAGTTGGGAAAACCGGCAAAGCGCCGGACTAAATAAGCGCCTACGACGGCCTGCAAGCTAGCGCCGCCGCCGATAGCCAGCGTGGTAGCGACTGAGCCTAGCGTTTCCGAAGGCGTGCCGGCCGCTACCGTGGCCGGAAGGTTAATCAGGAAAGAGCCCAGCAGGACGCCCGGCCAGGCGCGGTATCCGTAGAGCAAAATGCCCGCCAGCGCGATGCCTGAAGGCGGCCATATCGCCGTTGCATAGCCGGGGGGAATCGCTAAAAAAATACCGAGCTTGCCGGTTATAAAGTAGGCGGCGGTCAAGCCGGCAATGTGCAGCAGCCAAGCATAAGAGCAAACCGATGGTGGGTTAGCGGCTGAAAATGAAGAGCCCGGCTTGCGGTTATCTTTAGGCATATGAATTTAATTTCGCTTTTTGCCCATTATAACCACATCATTTCAAAGTTCCGCAATCACGCAGTGCCATTAATCCGAAAAGGCCTCAAACAGGCCGGTCCCGTTGCAACTTTTCCCCCTGCACCCCTTTAATGCCGATTGGCTGCCTCATAAAAAAGACGAACCAGCGGCGCATAACGGCCATGCTTCATTGCATGTTCCATCGCAGCATAATACATCGCCCTATTCTCGCCATCGAATACCGGGGGCATTAACCGGGCATTCAAACACTGCGCCATCACCAAAGCGCGTCCCACTCGGCCATTACCGTCGCCAAACGGATGGATTAAAATAAAATAGGCATGCGCTTTGGCAATAGCGTCCAGCGTAGCGGACTTGGCCTCTTTGTAAACCCAACGCATCATTTCCTCTTCAATATCCTCCGGTTCAGTGGTTTGCACGGTTTCTAACTGTCCCATCACCCGAATCTTGGTGGAAAAAAAACCTGCATTATCATAAATGCCTCGCATAAAATCGGCATGCAAGGTCTTGATGCTCTCTACAGTGATCGGCATCGGCTCGCCATGCTCGACAATTTTCTGCCAAAGTTGCTGATGGGTAATAAAGGTATTAAAGCCTTCGAGAAAAGTCTCCCTGCCCATATTTTTAGGCAGGCTCTTGCCATCGATAATGTTATCGAAATCCGCTTTCGCCATATCGGTTTCAATCTCAATCGTGCCATAACTCAAACGGCGTAGAAATGGCAGAAACAGGGCCTTGTTGTGAGGCATATCATCCGGCAACAAAACGGCCTCAAAGCTTTGTTTGGGGACATCCCACTCGGGAATCAAAAACTGCCGGCAATATAAAACATCAATATCCAAACGGCACTTGGCGGAGATCGACTCAGGCTTCTGCCGCCAGTTGAGAAGCGTACGCCTTGAAACGCCAATCGCTTCCGCAAGCTTGGTCGAATAAACAAGCGCCGACTGAAGCCGGTCAAGCTTATCTATAATACTGATATTATTGTATTTCATAATAATTATGTTGGTTACCCCTTGTTTTTAGTTAGGGTAACAAAAGCGAGAAACATATTCAATATACACCAATATGTTTCTCACATGGAGTTCTCAGGCATTTCTAAGCGGATACCTCGTAACGGCGGCGAAGACCGGGCCTCCTTCGGCATGCCTTTCATAACAAAGCCAATGCCTTTTGCCATTCCAAAACCAACGGCTCCATCACGGCATAATGCTTTTTAGGATAGGGTCGGTAATAACTTCCCGAAACGTAAACTCATCGTTCCTACGCTCTGCGCTCGTCTTTATACACAAATCTCTGCGAGACACCGTCGTCACCTCATTCCCACGCGGCGCGTGGGAATGCAGGGCTGGACTCGCTGCGTCCCGTATACGCGACGTTGCCCGTGACTCGCGGCGCAGCGCGCCTTGACGGCATTCCCACGCGGCGCGTGGGAACGAGAAACGTAGGAGCGGGCCGCGCCCGCGATATTTGCACAGCGATTGCAGAGTTATAGCGCCATCATCGCGGGCACGGCCCGCTCCTACAAGGCTTGACTTAATGGCAGTGACGCTCTGCGTGGGAACCCTAAGCGGAAGTTATGATTAGATGAAGTCCTAAGTTAAACGGTTTTCGTTCCCGCGGATCGGGACGCGTGGTTGTATTCCCACTGCCAAGCGTGCTCGACGATGGCCTCCAGGCTCGCATAAGCGGGCTGCCAGCCCAATTGCTGTTTTATCTTGGTCGCATTAGCCACCAGCCGGGCCGGGTCGCCTTCGCGGCGTTGGCCTTCCTGCACTGGAATAGTCTTGCCGGTGACCCGCTTGGCCGCTTGAATGACGCTCTCGACCGAATAGCCGTTGCCGTTGCCCAGGTTGAATGCGGCGGATTCTCCTGCCGATTGCAAATGTTGCAGGGCCAGCCAGTGCGCTTCGGCCAAATCGAGGATATGGATGTAGTCGCGGATGCAGGTGCCGTCAGGGGTATCGTAATCGCGCCCGAAAACGGTAATGTGCGGGCGGCGGCCGGAGGCGGCTTGCAGCACCAGCGGGATCAGGTGCGTTTCGGGATCGTGCCGCTCGCCCAGCAAGCCGTCGGGATGCGCTCCGGCGGCATTGAAGTAGCGCAGGCAAACCGATTTGAGGCCGTAAGCGCGATCGTAATCGGCTAAGGCCTGCTCAACCATCCGTTTGCTCCAGCCGTAGGGATTGATTGGCCGCTTGGGGTGCGCTTCATCGATAGGGGTGTATTCCGGCTCGCCGAAGATGGCGGCGGTCGATGAGAAGATGAATTTATCGACGCCGTGACTGCGCATCGCGTTGAGCAGGTTAAGGGTGTTGACGACATTGTTCTGGTAATACTTGGCGGGATCCTGCATCGATTCGCCGACCTGGATGAACGATGCAAAATGCATGACCGCATCGAACTTATGTTCGCGAAACACTTTGTCGAGTATCAGCCGGTCGGCAATATCGCCATGAACGAATTGACCGTGCCGCACCGCGTCGCGGTGTCCGCTGGAAAGATTGTCGAGCGTAACCGTATCGACGCCTTTTTGACCGAGCAGCCAGACCATATGGGAGCCGATATAGCCGGCGCCGCCGACCACGAGAACAGTTTTAACAGGTGTCGTCATACGAATTAAGTCCTTATGCATATTAAATTTAAATTTCGCCGATTGTATCACCTAAATCCGGCAGAATTCGATCTCGGCAAGGTTTACGGCAAGGCGCGAAGCCAGTAAGTTTTATGCAGGCTAAAGCGCCTGAGCATGGCTTGCGGCAAGCCCCTATGCACTGCGCCCAGCTTGAATCCGAGCCATTTCAAGCCGGTCCGCAACACTGCGGAGGGAATCAGCCAGGGCGCGTGGTTGATCAGGTAGCGCATTTCCGAGAGGACAAAGCGCAAACCCTCGCCGGACGCGCCGCCGAATGTCTGTTGCAGCCAGGCGCTATGGGTATGGAAAACGCCGATGTCGAAATAGCGCTTAAATTCGTCCAGGAAACCGTAGTCATGCGAATGGAACACTTGGGCATCGGCGCAATAAGCGATTTTCCAGCCGGATGCCAGCATCTTTCCGGCCACATAGGTGTCTTCGTTCATGATGGTGTCGATGGGGAAGCCGCCTGCCTGCATCAGTGCATTGCGCCGATAGGCGGCAAAAGAATTGGATATGAACACCGACTTGATACCGAAGCGCGTTCGATCTTCCATGCCGCGCAACTGGCTTTCGGCCGGATAATTGAACAGACGGGCGTGGGCGGCAATCGGTCCGGCATCCCGATGCGGAAGCTGGCGTCCGTAAGCCGCACCGACTCGCTCATCGACAAACGCCGCCAACAGCCGTTCGATAGCATCGGCTTTGGCCAATAAGGCATCCTGAGTCAGGAACACGATAATATCCGCTTCAGCCAGCCTGTTCACGCCGGACTGGCGAGTGCCGCCGTGATTAAACTCCGACTTGGCGATCACCAGCACCTCAAAGCCGTGGCCGCGCGCCAAAGCCACGGTGTCGTCGTTGGACGAAGAGTCGATCACCAACAGGTAATCCGCTTTCCGGGTCTGTTGTTCGAAGGCGTTGAGCCACGACTCCCAAAGGCTACCGGCATTTAGCGTGGGTACGATAAGGCCGACCTTATACTGCAAACGGTCATGGATTGCGCATTTTTGAATTCCCTCGCCCCAGCCCTCTCCCGAAGGAAGAGGCGGACAAAAGCCGCAATCCATGCCCGTGTCGAGTATAGTCATAACGAAGCCCTCTTGGCCGGCGCTTGCGGCGCCTTGGACTTAGCGAACTTTTTCAACATCTGCCAGACGCGTTCGCCAAGCTTGACCGGATCGAGCTGTTGTTCGACATATTGTCGGCCGTACCACGACATCTGTTCCCACGCCAAACTGTCCAGCGCTTGCGCTTTACGCAGCACCTCGCACACCGATGCCTCGGTTCTATCGAAAACTAAACCGGCCCCGAACGATTCCAGATGATCCCATGCCAAGCCTCTGGCGACCAACACCGGACGTCCTGCGGCCATGGCTTCGGCCACCACATTGCCGAAGTTCTCGCGCATGCCGCCCGCTTCTTCCAGCCCTGAAGGCAACACCAGAAAATGGCTGGCCGCCAGCAAGTCCATGACTTCGCCGCGCTCCAGGTAACCGCTGTAACTGATAGCCCCCTGGGCCTGTTCGAGCAGCGCCTGAAACTCTTCAAAATAAGCGCCGTCGACGCTACGGCCGGCGATCGCCAAGCGATCACCAGGCTTCCGAACTTTCAACCACGCCCTGATAAAGGCATTGATGCCTTTTTCCTGTTGAATATGTCCCAGAAAGCAAAGCTTCATGCCTTCCCCTATGGGATATTCAGCCACTTTAATATCCCGGCTGTCGATGCCGTTCGGAACCAGCAGGATGCGGGCATCTTCGCCGAGCACATTGCGTACGCCTTCGGCCTCCGTATCGCTGGTGCAATGCACGGCAATGGCCCGGCGCAAAGTCGGAAAGGTCAAGCATTTATAGAACAGCCATTTGTGCGGTTTCTCCCGCCGTATCAGGTCGACATGCTCAGGCATCAATCCGCCATGCACGGCGACCATGAACGGGCGGCGCAACAGCGTGCAAAAAACCGCCGCCAACGTAGACGGCCAGGTTGCGATGCCGTGGATATAGACCACCGGCGCTTGCAGGCATAATTTAAACAGTTCGGGAATTGCGCCCAGCCCAAAACCCCAGCGCCTGAAGCCATAGCAACGGTACAGCCTGACGTCCACCTGTTCGCCAAGACATACCTGCTCGGGTCTCAGTCGGCCCGCAATCGACTCGTCGGATGCGATCAACACCATCTTATGTCCGCGTTCCGCCCAGGCTTTGGTTAACACGCCTGCGGTGACGGACACCCCGCCGTAACCTTTGGCCGGGGGGATATGGGTGGTAACGATGCCTACATTCATAATATTTCTCCTGAAAAACATTCTGTGAATAAATTGGATAAACAAGGCGAAAGGCTAAGGGTAAAAAAGACCGTCTGCCGTTTTGTACTCTGCCCCTACACCCTTAACGCTTGCTCTCGTTCCCACGCGCTGCGTGGGAATGCAGTGCCGGACGCGCTGCGTCCCGTATACGCAAGACGTTGGTCATGACTCGCGGCGCAGCGCGCCTTGACTGCATTCCCACGCAGCGCGTGGGAACGAGGGGTAACCGTGTGTACCCAGCCCTT
>Ga0208125_100466_pt1 | contig 23361 bp, 19 predicted proteins | sample LakWasM128_HOW14_2_FD_183938 | JGI IMG/M metagenome (GOLD analysis project Ga0208125, IMG submission 183938) | Freshwater sediment methanotrophic microbial communities from Lake Washington under simulated oxygen tension - Sediment Metagenome... | ecosystem: Environmental > Aquatic > Freshwater >...
CGGTCGGCTCGCACATTCTTAAATGCGCGGCGGAAAATATCATTCCATCAACCGTTGAGTTGGGCGGCAAGTCGCCGAATATCTTTTTTGAAGATGTGATGAATCAGGATGAGGCGTTTGTCAGCAAGTGTATCGAAGGCGCGGTGCTGGCGTTTTTCAATCAGGGCGAAGTCTGTACCTGTCCTTCGCGGCTGTTGGTTCAAGAATCGATTTACGATGAATTTATCGCTAAAGTGGTTGCGCGCGCCAAGCAGATTAAACGCGGCAATCCGTTGGATACCGAGACGATGATCGGCGCGCAAGCCTCCAAGCAGCAGTTTGATAAAATTATGGAGTATATGCAAATCGGCAAGGATGAAGGCGCTGAAGTGCTAATCGGCGGTAAGGCCGAGGCTTTGGGCGGCGGCTTCTCGGAAGGCTATTATATCGAACCGACGATCATGAAAGGCGGCAACAAGATGCGTATTTTTCAGGAAGAGATCTTCGGCCCGGTCATATCGGTCACCACCTTTAAGGATGAGGCGGAAGCCTTGGCGATTGCCAACGACACTCAGTTTGGCTTGGGCGCGGGCGTCTGGACGCATGATATGAATCGGGCCTATCGTATGGGCCGGGGCATTCAGGCTGGTCGCGTATGGATCAACTGTTACCACCATTATCCGGCTCATGCGGCTTTCGGCGGTTATAAGAAATCAGGCGTGGGTCGCGAATGCCACAAAATGATGCTGGATCATTATCAGCAAACCAAAAATATGCTGGTCAGCTACGATGTTAATCCATTGGGGTTTTTCTAGGCTTGATTAGTTAAAAAATGCCGCAGCTAAGAAGTTTTCGCCACGTCAAGGTAGGGTAAAAAAGTTTTATGCGACCAGAGCTGACGCTCTAGTCTTCATACACAAGTATCTAAGTAACGCGTCATACCCCCCGGAAAGCGGGTATCCAGCGCCATGCACCGGTCCTTAGCGTAGCAGAAGGAGATAACTCTCGAATCAAGTCGGATGAGACATGTTGCTCGATTCGAAACGTTGAACGTTAGACCTTCCAGGTTTTAAAAACCTGGAAGGTCTGCATATAAGCACTGCATTCCCACGTAGCACGTCACTGCCATTAAGTTAAGCGCTAAAAGTAATTGTTGTAGGGTGGGATAAGCGTAGCGCATCCACCATAACAGTCTCAGTATAGGTGGATGCGCTATGCTTCTGTTATTACCGCCTGATAATCACTAGTTAAGATAACTTTGCTCTAATAACTTACGTCAGTTTTGTAATGAGGAGATGACAATGTTAAACGAACTTAAATCTTCAACTACCTTACTTCAATCCTACCTGACCTGGGGCGTAAACCTGTCGGCAGGAGGCGCGGCGGCCTATATCCTGTTGCTGTGTTTTAGCCTCTTTTTGATGGTCGAGTTTTGCGAACCCAGAGAAAAAATTCTTCCGAAACAGTTGCGGCAGTCCTATTGGGCGAACATCGGATTATTTGTTTTTAACAGCGTTGTTATGTCGACAGTGGCGGTTCCTGCGCTGCTGATGCTGGCCGAACACTGTTCCGGTAAAGGATTGTTCAATCATATCCATAATCCGCTGGGAAGAGCCGTTCTTTCGTTTGTAGCTATCGATTTGCTGCTGTATGGCTTGCATAAGGCCTGTCATCGCTTCGATTGCTTGTGGATGATTCACAAGGTGCATCACAACGATCCTTGTTTGAATGTCTCAACGGCATTCAGGATACATTTTCTGGAAATAGTCATTATCAACTTCGTAAAGGCGATAGCGGTGGTTGTTTTAGGCATAGAAGGGCTGTTGTTAGTTGTGAATGAGGCGATAATTATTTTTTTCACCATGCTGCATCACGCGAATATTTCATTCCGGGGTGAACGATTTTTGGGATGGGTAATTATTACGCCGTATTTGCATCGCGTTCACCATTCCGTCCGGCGTGACCAGCATGACCGTAATTACGGCGCGGTCTTGTCAGTATGGGATCGCCTGTTCGGCACGCTGGCAGTGCTGAGGCCGGAGAAAATAGGCGTCAACGGCAGCTCGGCGCAAGATCTTATAAGCTTGCTAAAGTGTGGTTTTACCATGACGGACAGCTCGTCTGCCGGTCTTGGCCTAAAGACCTATTACAAGTCTGTTCGGGATTGGCTGAAAGCAAAAACCGGAATTATCGGATCAGTTTGCGCTAAGGGATGGATTATTCGGAAATGGCGGGGCGCGATGAAGATCATGTATCTTGCTCTACAGGGCAAAAACCGGAAATATCCGTTGTATCGGAAGCAGATGAACTGAGAATGCCGTGGGAAGCAGGGACTTGAGCTTATTGTTTGGGCGCGCTTCCCCATAATTCTTTTAGGCGCTGGGCTCTGCCGCAGGTGTAGTGATAATACCGATAACGCAGCGGATTTTTGCTGTAGTAGTGTTGGTGATATTCCGCGGCGGGATAGAACGTAGAAGCGGCAGCGATTTGGGTGACGATCGGTTCCTTGAAAGGCTTGGATAGCGACAGCTCGGCCTTTGATTGTTCGGCCAGACGCTGCTGCTGGGCGTCATGGTAAAAAATCTCCGCGCGGTACTCGGGGCCGATGTCGCAGAATTGGCGATCAGCCGCGGTCGGGTCGACGTTGTGCCAAAAGACCTCCAGCAATTGGCTATAACCGGTTTTGGTAGGGTCGTAGAACACCTGTATGGCTTCGGCGTGGCCGGTTCCTCCCGCCGAGACTTCTTCGTAAGTCGGATTCTCGGTATGTCCGCCGGTGTAGCCGGCAACGACCTCAACGACCCCCGGTAGATTATCGAAGGCCGCCACCATGCACCAGAAACAGCCGCCGGCGAAAGTTGCCTTGTTCAGGTCTGTTCTGTCCGTAGCTGCAACCGTGGTTCCGATACCGAGCCCTAACATGCCAAGCAGCATTAATCCGGGTAAAAGGCCGTGGCTTTTTAGCATGTCGTCATTCCCCTTTAAGCTTATCGAGTACCTGGGTTAATTTCTCCAACTGTTTGTGCAGGATTCTGGCTTGTTTTTCAGCATGCTGCTTGTCAAACTCCAGTTTCATGCATTTGTCGTTGAGCTGTTGGTTGGTCATTTTGAGCGCTTCAATTTCCGATTGCAGCAAGCGTATTTGATTGTCCTGTGCGCTGCCGGAACTGCTGATAGGGTGCTTTTGATGAAGGCTTTCCGGACGGTCGTCAATAATATCAAGTTCATTGGCCGGGGTGATGCGATGTTCCGGCGCGGACTGGATAGCTGCCATTCCGCCGCTTAAGATCATGGCATTGATTTTATTGCGGAGCAGCAAAAATACCGCGGCCTCGCTGGTTTTGCCATCGCCGCAAACCACAATGATCGGCCGGTTGCGATTTAATGTTTTAAGCTGCATCCTTAACGAGAAAAAAGGCTCATTGATACTGCCGTCAAGATGGTGATTTTGATAATCGTCCGGCGTACGCACATCCAGCAATATAGCGCCTTGCCTTACCGCTTCCTGCATTTCCGGATAAGTTACGAACTTTAGCGAGGGCTCTTTTATTAAAGAGACAAAGTGCTGTTTATTCAGCCGTAATAAAGAAATATCCGTTAGCGCGGTAATCGTTACGTTTCTGGGCGCATCGGAAAGCAGCGAGTCTTCGCCGAACGTATCGCCGGTTGCCAGTTGCGCCAACCTGATCTCTTTTGCGTTTGGCGACGGTCGGCGCGTTAACTCGCATTGACCGTTTTTAATCAGATAATAATAATCCCCCATACTGCCTTGACTGACAATAACTTCACCCTTACTGAAATGGACTGCTTCCAGGCTCATTAGGATTTTTTGTAAATTGGTGGGCGGAAGGCGTTGAAAAATCGGCGATCTTAATAATGCTGTCATCCAGTCGCCTGAATCGTCTTGAGTTTCTTCGATAAGCATCTAACTTCGGTCCTTCTATTTTTCTTCAGGGCTTATATATAGCGCAGTAAATTGGATATTTGTCAAGACTAGCAACGGCGCGGCTATGCGAACAGTCGGCCCTGTTTCGATTTGTCCACGAAAAATACGAAAGACGTAAAATAAATCAATAGGTTACAGCGCTTAAGCATTCAGCCTTCGGCGGGACGTCTACTACATGCTATCTATTTGAATTTTTTCGTGCTTTTCGTGGAGCAACGGCTTTTCCAGGATCATTGGTTTTTTATAGGCATCTTTAAAATTTAAATTATAATCGAAAGGCATTACCTTATTTCAGGTAAAACCATATACAGCTAACCAATACAGGGGGAAGTCAATGGAAAGAAAAGAAGCGATGGACTTTATGATTAAGTTGCTCAAACTTATGTTACATAAAGAAGGGTCGGATTTATTTATTACCGCCGGTTTCCCGCCTGCAATCAAAGTCAAAGGCAAGATGACGCCGGTTTCCCAGCAGCCATTATCGGCTAATGACTCCAAGGCTCTTACCCAGTGCATCATGAATGATAAGCAGCTCAAGGAGTTTGAAGAATCGCAAGAATGCAATTTTGCCATTTCGCCCGCCGGGCTATCCCGGTTCCGGGTCAACGCCTATGTTCAGCAAGGCTGCCAGGGTTTGGTTATCCGGGTCATTGCCGCAGAAATACCCAATTTCGATAAATTGGGCCTGCCGCCTATTTTAAAAGACGTGATGATGAACAAAAACGGCTTGGTGATCATGGTCGGCGGCACAGGATCAGGTAAGTCAACGTCTATGGCGGCGATGATCGATCATCGCAACGCGAACAGTTACGGCCATATCATCACGTTGGAAGATCCGATCGAATACGTGCATGCCCATAAAAACTGCATCGTCATGCAGCGGGAAGTCGGTGTCGATACCAAAAGTTGGGAAGCCGGGCTGCACAATACCTTGCGGCAGGCGCCCGATGTGATTGTGCTGGGCGAAATTCGCGACGAAGAGATTATGAATTACGGCTTGGAATTCTCCCAGACCGGCCATTTGGCGCTGGCTACCCTGCATGCGAACAATGCCAATCAGGCTATCGACCGGATTTTGGGCTTTTTTCCGATAGAAAGGCAGACCAAATTGATGCAGGATATTTCAGTCAATTTACGCGCCATTATTTCCCAGCGTCTGGTTAAAACCGTGGATGGCGGACGTTGCGCGGCCATCGAGATTTTATTAAATACGCCGTTGATTGCGGATTACATCGCCAAAGGCGAGGCCGCCAGCATCAAGCCGCTAATGGCCAAGTCCCGCGAACTGGGCATGCAGACCTTCGACCAAGCTTTATTGGAACTGTATCAGGCCGGCAAAATAGATTACGACGAAGCCTTAAGAAATGCCGATTCGCAGAACGAATTGCGCTTGCAGATCAAATTAGCCTCCGGCGAAGACCGGTCGATCGGCGGGCTTTCGTTACAATCGAAAGATGAAGAATAGACGAAAGCATGCTCTCGATTCGGCTCAGACAGCGCGGCGCTGTTACGGTTTTCTCATAGCTTGACACAGTGGATTTTTAACGCTTCCCCAACCCAATACTGCCATGACCCTGACACCTTATTTGAAATTAATGCTGGAAAAAAATGCCGATAGCCTGTCTTTAAAAGCGGGTTCTCCGGCACTCTTGGGCTTAGCCGGCGAAGAGTATCCCTTGGGAAAAAACGAGTTAAACTCAAACATTATCAAAGAAATCACCTTTAGCCTGATTAACGATGCCCAGAAGCAGGAGTTAGTCAGGAATAAAGCTCTGGAATTTAATTGCACTGCGCCTGATGGCGAGAAATTTCTGGCTAACGCCAAGGTCGAAGATAACGGCTTGGTACTGTTTATCGTTCCTGATTCGGCGCTGGCAAAAGCCGAACCAGAAGCGCCGGAAACGCCCTGCTATCAAATTCTGGGCGTAGCGCCGGAAGACGATTTGAATATTTTGCCGTACCTGATGGAAATGACGCGCTTGAATGCATCGGATTTGTTTTTAACGGTCGGTTCGCCGGTTAAAGCCAAAATTTACGGTCGGGCCGTGGCGCTGGACGAGTTTTTGCTGACGCCCGAATTAACCAAGTCGGGCGCTTTCGGGATTATGACCCAGCAACAAATCGACGAGTTTTTAGTCACCCGGGATTTGGATTTTGCGATCAGCTTGCCGGACGGCAGCGCACGCTTTCGCGCCAACGCCTTTTTTCAGCGTAAAACCGTAGGTCTGGTCATGCGGCTGATTCCCTCGGTTATTCCGACCGGCAAGGATTTAGGCACGCCGGATATATTAATGGAACTCATCATGGCCAAACGAGGACTGTTATTAATGGTGGGCGGCACCGGCTCGGGCAAATCGACCACCCTGGCGGCGATGATCAACCACCGCAATGCCAATTCGGCTGGCCATATTTTGACTATTGAAGACCCGGTCGAGTTCTCGCACCCGAACCTGAAATCAATCGTTAACCAGCGCGAAGTCGGCGTGGATACCGACTCCTATGCCAGAGCGCTAAAAGCCTGCTTGCGGGAAGCGCCAGACGTCATCCTGATCGGCGAAATTCGCGATCGGGAAACCATGTCGGCCGCTTTGGAGTTGGCCAATACCGGTCACTTATGTATCTCGACCATGCATGCAAACAATGCCAACCAAGCCATGGAGCGGGTCATCAATATGTTCCCGCACGATCATCACGCGCAATTGTTTATGGACCTGGCCACCAATTTAAATGCCGTTATTTCCCAGCGCCTGATTCCGGATACAGCCGGAAAGCGTTGTGCAGCGATTGAAGTGATGATCAACACCCCGCATATAGCGAACCTGATTTTAAAAGGCGACTTGAGTGAAATTAAATCGGCCATGACATCGAGCGGCAGCAAAGGCATGAAGACCTTTGACGACGCCTTGTTCGGTCTGTACAAAGACGGACGGATCAGTCTGGAAGAAGCGCTGAAAAATGCCGATTCCAGTAATGATTTGGAAGCCAGGATTAATTTTGGTTGAGATAAGGAATGGAAGGTAGTCGGATAGGTCGGACGACAGCTTTTCGTTGTCCGACCTTTTAAGAGCGTATATGCCGGGCATAAACAGTATCCTCGACCTACAGAACTGCTTCGAGCAGAGCATCTTCAAGATTGGGATAAAAAAAGCGATAGCTTAACGCCTCTACTTTAGTTGGCAAAGCGCGTTGGCCGTCCAATAGCAGATACGCCCTTTTTCCTAATGCCAACGTCATTAGCCAAGCGGGGGCAACAAATAAGACAGGACGATTCAGTACCCTAGCAAGGGTCGCTGTAAATTCTTTATTAGTTGTTGGTTGAGTAACAGTAGTACTTGTTCTTTTATTTCTTGCCTTTCTATTGAATCTGATTAATAGAGGATTCTTTTTACAATTGTTCGATATTCTTGAACATAAGGAAAGGCGAAGGCTCGAGCAAATCAATGAATACGTATCGTCACATGAGGCAGCAGATCCGGAAACGATTAAAGAGACTTACGGGATGCCCACTATTTTAATGTTGCCACGGGTATTTATGCCGAGAATCGTACCCGCAGTGCATTTATCAAGCTGCATCAAGCCTCTTCCCACTGTATTGCCTGGAAGCATATTGACAAGACTCGACTGTATATAGACATCGCCGCAGACGAAACTATTACAATTCGTGATTTAACCCGCTTTGAGTGGTTAGGTTATTGGTACAACCAATGTGTTGCTTATGGAAACTTATTTTTCTCGGCTGTGCTGTTTATAATCACATTTGTGTTATCAGGCACTAAAACTATGATGTCGTTTTGGGGTGGTCTTGGAACATCCCTTTTTCTTGTGATACTTGCAATTTTTGTATTTTTTCAGAACTTGCCAATCTTTGCGAAAGATCTAATCGCCAAAGAGTTGAAACGTTTGCGTGATTGTAGCGAGTCGGTTGAGCCCTTAGGATGTGCTAAACACATCGTTCGCGATTGATGCGCTTCGTGCCTCAGCACATCCTACGGCTCTCCACGAAACAAACTGCCACACAACAATCAACACACAACCCCATTTATTTAACCCACACCAGCTCATTCCAACTTGTCGTATAGCTCTGCGACATTCGTTTCGTTCTCGACTTCCAGGTCTTATCAAAACCGGTTGCCGCGACTGAAATAGCCTTCGGAAAGCGCCGGTTGATTTGGTCGATAGCCTGCATTAACCGGCGGTTTTCGGTAGGCAAGCCGTTATCGGTAAAATCGAATAATTCCAGCTTGCAAAACGGCGTGCAAAAATTTCCAGGGTCCTGGGGAAAAGAGCGTTGAAAAGTTTCCACCCCGGGTTATTTAATGTCTGTTCGGCGACAATTACCCTGTCCGGTCGGCGACAGCTATTCTGGCTGGCAATCGCGGATGAATGACGCGCTGAAGGAGGCTTAAAGAACATGCCGCCGGATAAAGACCTGTGATTGGCATTGTTCCGCTGCAACGCATTCAGCAATGATCCAGCGATTGCTAGTTGTAACGCTGGATCGCTCACTAACTGCGTTCTCGTGTCGGAGCGTGGGGACGATAATAAGGAGGTGGCAGGTTAAATGCCTCAATCAGCGGTTATATTCGTCCAGCAATTCCAATATTGACGCATCACAAGCTCCGCAGCCTGAGCAAGCGCCGGTCATTCTGGATATTCCGTCCAGATTGTCGATTCCATTATCAACAAGTTCCTTGATTTGTTCTTTAGTTGTTCCACTACAGTGACAAAGAACATCCTGTTTTTTAACCGGGCTAATATTATTCATATAGAGTGGCTGGTGTTTATTTTGTATTGTGCAGCTCCACGCAGTCGTAAAGCGGCTTTACAGGTACAAAGGATATGGACAATTATGGCTTGGGTGAATTTTTCCGTTCGCCCTGAGCTTGTCGAAGGGGCAGCGCGAACGGCTCGACGATCGAAAATAGCGGTTTCGGTAAGTTATTTTTAACCAAATCCTAAGGAATGAGCATGAAATAATTTGAACAATTAGCGCCATAAGATGGTAGCGTGAGCGTAAGCCTTGCTTGCGTTTGCAGGCGAAGCCTGCACTCCGGCTAGTGGCAACTTGCTCACGTTATTTCATGCATGGTCCTAACCTAAAACGGTTGCCGCAAATATCTTGCGGCAATGATTCTCAAGCCTGACTTAGGTCAAGCTCATGTAATTGCATGTTGATGATTTTAAGCGCCGCCAATACCGCAGCAAAAACTTGGTTGGAATGCACGGCGCGGGTTTTGCGCAGTTCGCCATCGCAATTCCAGGTGATCACGCACTCGGTTAAGGCGCTGGTATGGCCGCCTTTGGGTATCCGTACTTCAAAATCGGCCAGTGCGGGCAGGGTGTAGCTATGTTGCGTCATTACTTTGTTGATGGCATCGACAAACGCGTCAAAGCCGCCGTTGCCGGAGCCTGAGGCAACGTGCGTCGTGCCCATTACTTTGACCCGCAAACTGGCGGTCGATTCTAAATCGAGGCCGCTGGTGATCGAGCAGTTAAGCAGTTTGATATGCTGGTAACTTTTGCTTTCCAGTACGTCGGCAATGATGAAGGGCAGGTCGTCGGTGGTGATGGTCTGTTTCGAATCGCCGAGGCTGACGATCCGGGCCAGCACTTTTTTCTGGTTCTCTTCCGACAGGTCAAGCTCCAGCATTTCCAGGTTTTTTTTCAGCGACGCTTTGCCGCTCATCTTGCCCAAGGCGTAGCTTCGGGTGCGGGAGAATCGTTCCGGGCCTAATTTAGTTTTGTACAGCCCGCCTTTTTGATCGCCATCGGCATGGATGCCTGCGGTCTGGGTGAAAACGTCTGCGCCGACGATGGGCGCATTGGCGGCGATGCGTTTGCCGGAAAAGTTTTCGACCATCGCGCTGATGCGGACGATATGGCTTTCATCGATAGACAGTTGCATGTTCATTTTATCGCGCAACACCACGGCCACTTCAGCCATTGAAGCATTGCCCGCGCGTTCGCCCAGACAATTAACGGTGCAATGGATGGCATTTACCCCGGCGCGGACTGCGGCCATCACGTTGGCGGTTGCCAAGCCGTAATCGTTGTGCGGATGAAAATCGAATTGTAGCTTCGGGTAGCGTTTGCACATGTCGCTGAAGCTTGAGAATACTTCCTCAGGCGATAAAACGCCGAGAGTATCGGGCAGCATGAAGTGGCTGATGCCAGCGTTTTGCAGGTTGTCCATCAAGCCGTAAACATAGTCCGGGGCATCGTGATAACCGTTGGACCAGTCTTCCAAGTAGACATTAACTTTCAGGCCTTTTTCCAGCGCGTAATTGACGGTTTGCAAGACATCGGCGGTATGTTCAGTTAGCGTTTTGCCCAGCTGTACGCGGCAATGCTTTTCGCTGCCTTTGATCAACAAGTTGATCACTTCTCCGCCTGTTTGCAATATCCAATCGACACTGCGGGTGTGATCTACAAATCCTAAAACTTCAACGCGCCCGGCAAAGCCTTCCTGTTTCGCCCACTCATTAATGCTGGTGACCGCTTCTTTTTCGCCTTGGGAGACACGGGCGGAGGCGACCTCAATCCTATCCACCCGTAGCGATTGCAACAGGGCTTTGGCGATGCTGACTTTTTCCACGGGCGTGAACGAAACGCCTTGGGTTTGTTCGCCGTCGCGCAAGGTGGTGTCCATCAGCTGGATGTGTCTTGAATCTGTGGACATGTTTGTTGTCTGGGTTATCAATGAAGGCGGGTTGGTAAGTGTCGTAGGATGGGTACGTTGTGCGTACTTTCTACATAGTTAATTGTTTGGGTAACGCAGTTAAAATTGCTCTCAATGCCTTATTCACTGATTCTGAATCGGTGAAAATTTTAGCAACATCTTCATCAAGTGTGACGTTAATGACTTTTGGGGCAAATCGATTCGGTTTCGCTTTGCTGTAATCAAAATTATATTCGGGTAATAAATCTTCAGTGTTTGTTTGTGCGCTCATGATTTTTTATCTCCAAGGTAGTCGCCATTCTTGCACTGATAATTCGGATAGCACCGTCAGCGCGTTCTGTAAAAGAAACAACGAGCAGTTTAGCTTGATTTGACATTCCAATAATCAACTCACGTCGTTCATCAATGGAATGCCAAACGTCATCAAAAATACTCGCTAGCGAATCATCAAAAACTGTTTTAGCTTCATCAAAAGTAACGCCATGCTTTTGGAGATTGCTCCCTGCTTTGTTTTCATTCCATTCGAATTCCATACGCTTTTGTCAAAAGCCGCTAAATCTTAAGCCCAAAGCCAAGGATAGCTTTTCTTGTGCTGCTGTTCATACTGCTCGATCTTATCGACATGCTTTAAGGTCAAGCCGATGTCATCCAGTCCGCTGAGCAGATTGCCTTTGCGGAACGGGTCGATCTCAAAGCTAAAGCCATTGCCACCGGGCGTGATCACCTGCTGGTTTTCAAGATCAACGACAAAACGCACGCCTTCGTTAGCGGCAATCTCGGCCATCAATTTGTCCAGCTGAGCTTTATCGACTTTGATCGCCAGGATGCCGTTTTTAAAACAATTGTTGTAAAAAATGTCGGCATAGCTAGTGGAAATGATGGTGTTAAAACCATAATCGGCAATCGCCCAAGGTGCATGTTCACGTGATGAGCCGCAACCGAAATTGTCGCCAGCCACCAGGATTTTAGCGCCTTTGAACGCAGGCTTGTTCAACTCGAATTCCGGGTTGTCGCTGCCGTCGTCGTTAAAACGCCAATCGTGAAAAAGGTGCTGACCAAAGCCGCTACGTTCCACTTTTTTCAGGAACTGCTTGGGGATAATCTGGTCAGTGTCAACATTGCTGCGGTTCATCAATGCCGCGATGCTTTCGTGTTTTTTGTACGGTTCCATAATTCTTTCCGATCTTATAGTTTGCGAATATCGACAAAATGGCCTGCCGCTGCTGCGGCAGCTGCCATTGCAGGCGAAACCAAATGTGTGCGTCCACCTTTGCCTTGACGACCTTCAAAATTGCGGTTTGAAGTCGAGGCGCAACGCTGGCCTTTGGTCAGTTCATCGCCGTTCATCGCCAAGCACATGGAACATCCAGGCTCACGCCATTCCCAACCGGCATCGGTAAAAATTTTATCCAGGCCTTCAGCTTCAGCTTGTTGCTTGACGTGATAGGAGCCGGGGACGGCAATCGCGGTGACGCCGTTCGCAACTTTAGTGCCTTTTGCCATTTCGGCGGCGATGCGAAAATCTTCGATACGGCCATTGGTGCATGAGCCGATAAAAACGTAATCTATCGCAATGTCGGTGATTTTGGTGTTTGCCGTCAAGCCCATATAGGCCAAGGCGTTTTCACAGGCTTGGCGTTTGATCTCGTCGGCAAAGCTTTCCGGCGCTGGCACTACGCCATCAACGCCAGCCACTTGTTCCGGCGACGTACCCCAGGAAACTTGCGGGGCAATATCGGCTGCATCCAGCGTAACGGTCGCATCGAATACCGCGCCTTCATCGCTGGGCAGAGTCTTCCAGTAAGCCAGTGCCTGATCCCAGTATTGACCGGGTGGCGCAAACTCGCGGCCTTTAATGTATTCGTAAGTTTTTTCGTCGGGAGCGACAAGACCCGCTCTCGCTCCGGCTTCAATCGCCATATTGCACAACGTCATCCGGCCTTCCATCGACAGTTCCCTGATCGCGGAACCAGTATATTCAATCACATAGCCGGTGCCGCCTGCGGTGCCGATTTTGCCGGTAATTGCCAACGCAATATCTTTTGCAGAAGCGAATTTGGATAACGAGCCATTAACCACTACCTGCATAGTTTTGGATTTTTTCTGCGGCAAGGTTTGGGTTGCCATCACATGCTCGACCTCGGAAGTGCCGATGCCGAAGGCCAACGCGCCAAAAGCGCCATGCGTTGCAGTATGGCTGTCGCCGCACACCACCACCATGCCAGGGTGGACGAAGCCATGCTCAGGCACAACAACATGAATGACACCGTTATTCGGGTTTTTCATGTCGTACAGGTTCAGACCGTTTTCGCGGCAGTTTTCAGCCATCGTTTCGATCTGTTTTTTGGCGATGGGGTCGGCAATCGGCAAGTCGCGGTTTTTGGTCGGTACGCAATGATCCATGGTAGCAAGAATGCTGTGCGGATTACGCACCTTACGACCTGACAAACGCAGGCCTTCAAAGGCCTGTGGGCTGGTGACTTCATGCATCAAATGCCGATCAACATAAAGTAAGGGAGCCTGTCCTGCCTCATCAACGACAAGGTGGCTGTCCCAGATTTTTTCGTACATGGTCTTTTTCATAGCGTATTCCAAAGCTTGCATACCGGCTCTAAATTGAGCGTATGGCGAGTTACAGGGTCAATCAAAAGCATAATAAAGCTATGCGTAGCCGTGTATTATCCTCTAAAAGAGGCCTTGTTTGCAATTTGGTAGAAAGGCTTCACCTCGGAATAGTTTTCCCAATCGATCCATTTAGTGGGTTATCCGGCAAACAAAGCCAATGGAACACCAAATCTTTCTGATAAGGCTTTTGCTTGACGTAGGTTAATCGCACGGCGGCCAGACAATACCTCCGATACCTTGGCTTGATTGCCGATCTCCGGTAAATCTTGCTGGCGCAAGCTATCGCGCTCCATAAAAAAGCATAGCGCCTCAACGCCACTCATTTCCGTAGGCATTGGATAGTGTTTTTGCTCGTAGGCTGATACTAAATCACCTACCATACCAGCCAGCCCAGCCAGCGGATGTGCCTCGTCAGCGGCTCCTGAATCCAGCAGCGCATCAAGCGATTCAACCAGGGTTTGATATTCATCTTCAGTCGATGCAGGTGTTAGCAGGGGCGCTATATAATCCCAGTGCATTAATGCAGTGCTTAATCGTGTATTCATTTCCAGTCGCCTTTGTCATATTGTTTGTGGGTTAGCACGATGCGTATAAAAACCTTTTTGGTGTTGAAATGGATTGCAGCAATCAACCGAAGTTTGTTACCGCCTATATCAAACACAAATTTATCGCCTATTTTGTCAACCGATGGGAAACATCCTTTCACATCGGAATAGTTTTCCCAATCAACCCGTTTAGTTAGCCGATACCATTGTTCTAAAGCATTTCTGCAATCCGGGTGTGCTTTTTGCGCTTCAATAATCTTGGAATGAGAAATAATGTGCATAGTTAAATTATATCCCATTTAGGGATTATTGCAACGTAGGCCGCCTTGGTAAAATGGCAGGCGGTCGGTTTTTTCATGGCTTAGTCTTCCGATGAGCACGATTTCTTCTATTAATTGCCTATCAGCTTAGTAACGTGCTCTTTTATGTATTCTCTCATCTCATGTTCAGAGCCAAGTGCCGATTGATATTTTGGTATGTTTTTGCAGCACAGTAATTCATACATATATTCTCTCCATAGGCTGCCCACTCTGCTGCTTAATCCTGCTAATGCAAGTAAATGCTCGGGTGATTTGGCTTTTACGAAAGCCCACTTGGGTAAGTTAAACTTACCATCCATTTGGTCGATTATTTTGTATTTGAGATCATTAATTTTGGAAGGAGAAATTTTTTTGGGTTGAATCAAATTTTCAAGGAAGAGATGAATTATTAAGAAGTCACTATAGAAATAGCTGATTTCCAATGATTCGCCATGATGTTCTTCCTTAATGTCAACGCGAAGAATCCCGCCACCACGCCCCGCGCCATACGATGGTGAGTGAAGGCGAAAACCTTCCAGGTTAGCAAATAGTGGCCGAATCAATTTTCTGTGAATTCCCCAGCGACCTTTTGTCCCGGCGACGGATTTAAGTTGGATGGGCACAAGTGTGCGCCGATCATCGAAAATCAAATCAAATCCGTCACAATCAACAGTTGGTGTATAAATTAGCAGATCGTAACCACAAACTGCTGCCGCGAGCAGCATGTCGTATTTTATTCTGCTCGTTAGTAATAATTCTCTCGCATTGCTATATTCAGGGGATTTGAGGAATTTTGATAATTTCGATGTCATTCTAAACTTAATACCGATTCTGTAATGATTTTTCAAGCTCTTCTAAGATATTGCTTTTCTTGGTTTTTAGCTCTTCAAGCTTGTCGGTCATTGGATGTTTATAGGGTGGTGAGTTATTTAGCACATCTCGAACATAATTATCTTTTGATGGGCGATTTTCACTCTCTGAAATTCTGATCGACAGAATTTTGATTTGTTCGTTATATTCTTTGAGCAAGTCAGAGAACGCAGTTAGTCTAGCTGTTCTTTCTTGCGCGTCCGCTGATCGAGAAAATTGTTTACGGCTTTCAAGTAAATCCTCTTTTTGGATTTTTATTTCTTCGCGCTGTTGTAACAAGTTAATGATTAAACCGGAGAAGGTTAGTCCGGTAAATAAGGCGTTCACTACGCCAAAACTATCCCCAAATGTTCCAAGATTTATTTTCCAATCTGTAGTGAAGGTAACAAACAGTATGTAGATCAATAGGATGACAAGAGGAATAGAAATAATCGTGATATAAAGTATTAGTCTTTTGATGTTCATAGATTTTTTCCCCGTTACGTTCATTACTGCATCCTGTTTATCCGCGTTCGATGAGTGCGATTTCTTCCGGGCTGAGGTTGAACAAAGCGTAAACGGCAATGTTCAGTTCGCGCTCGTGTTTTGCGATTTCAAGCGTCAGGCGTTCGATTTCCAGAGCGCCGGTTTCCAGCTGTTCTTTCCAATCGCTACGCTCTTTAACGGGAATGTCTTGCTTGAATTCCTTTTTGAGCTGCATTTGGAAAGCGGCAAAGTCCAGTTGCCACCAGTTTTGCAGCGCAGTTGAGAGTTTTTCTACGCGCTTATTGGGGTGTAGGCTGGGGATAATCCCGCGCAGGTCTTTTTGCCTTTTGTAACGGGCTTCGGCGGCTTGCTGACAAAGTTCTGCGAGCTTCGCGATGGTTTGCTTTTGTTCTTCCGTAGCGACGGGGATAGGTAAGGTTTCGATGTATTGCGTAAACATGCGATAAAATCCGCCACGGATAAATGGGGACATGCTACAAATCAATAACCATAAGGCCTTGGAATTAAGCAACCCAGCGAGAAACCAATCCCCTTTAGGAATGAAATAGGCCGTGTTTGCGTAGTAAGCACCGATTCGATCTAGCGAAAAATTTGGCTTATCGGAAATATCCACATAACTAATCTTCGGATTTTCAAACGCATCGTAATAAGCGCAAGCCCGCAATTCCCACCAGAATTCGCCTTTGTCGCCGCGCTTTTTGGCGGCGGCTTCAAACTGCGCCAGCCAATCCATAACGGCGGGATAAGTTTGTTGCATCCACGCTTGTGCGGCACTCTCGTCTCTCAAACCACTTTGTTTATATGTCCACCCTTTCGGACAGAGAATCAACCACAGGTCGCGGGATTCAATACGCCACTGTTTCAAGTCTTTGCCTTCCAAAAACGGCTTAAGCAATTCCGCCGATTTTGGATCGGCGACAATTAGCTTGTCGCGCGTGGCGCGGTCAATCACGAAAGCCTCGTTTAATCCCGTCAACACACCACGATAAGGCGAGCCATACAGTTCCTTCAAGGTTTTATGTCCGTGAATCAGTTTACGGCGCAATGCCGCGTGAGCGCTGCTTTCCAGCCGCCAGCTTTCCGCCGTTAGTTGGCTTTGCGGCATATCCGCCGCGTTCTGGACAAAAACCGTATCCAGCGTTGCCAGTTGTTCCGCGCTGCGTATCTCGGCAAATTGCAGGGCATGGCCGGGTTCGGCTTGTCCCTTTTCCAGGCAAACAATGGCCGGATACGTGGTGACGCCTTCAAACACTTGCAAATCGCCGAAGTCCACGATGCTCTGGATGCGCGCATTTTCCAACAGATAGCTGCGCAACGGTTCGCCGAAACCCGCCTTGAAAAAGGTGCTGCTGGAAATATAGCCCAGACAGCCGCCCGGTTTAAGCAACCGCAAACCGATTTCGTAAAAGTATGCATACAGATCGGCAACGCTGTCATAGACCTTAAATTCCGCTTCGAGCATTCCTTTCCAAGGTTTTATGGTTTCCTGCCGTACATACGGCGGATTGCCCAGCACCACATCAAACCCACCTTTGCCAAGAATGCCTTTAAAAGTGGTATTCCAACCAAAATGCTCGCTGCTCCAGCGGCTTTTGCTGTCCGGCTGAAAGCGCAGGCTATTGCCGCAAAGCAGATGCCCGTCGAGGGAATCGAGCTTATGACCGGGTTTGGCGGTTTTTAGCCACAACGAGAGTTTGGCTATTTCAATCGCTCCGGCATTGATGTCCACGCCATAAAGGTTGTGGGTCAAAATGGCGCGGTCGCCGTTAAACGCTTCCAGGGTACCGGGATAAAGACGGCGCAAAGCTTGCGCCAGTTCGTGATAGTACGGCGCGAACACATCGAAGGCCGCCACCAAAAAAGCGCCGCTGCCGCAGGACGGGTCAATAACCTTGATGCTTTCCAGCCGCGCTTGCCAAGCTGTCCAATAAAGATACTCGCCTAACGCAATGTCTTTTAATCCGCCTTTTACGCTACGTCCGGTAGCCATCCCTTCCGGCACTTTCTTGCACCATTCGCCTTTGCCGGTTTCATAAATGCGTCGTATCTCGGTTTGTTGCGCTTCAAGGTAGCAACCCAAGGTACGTTGCACGATGAAGCGGGTAATGGCATCCGGCGTGTAGACGATACCGTTTTCCTTGCGCTTGCCGGTGACGCTACGGCCTTTGCTTTCAATCGGCGCAATGCGTTTTGCCAAGTCGGCGATAAACGATTGTGGCTTGGCTTCTGCGGCTTCTCGCAATTGTTCGAGTTCGGCTACGCTTTGTTCAAAGATATGCCCCAGCACGGTAACTCGCACTTCTGTGCCAAAGTCGTATTGGGTCAAGTCGTTAAAACGATGAATCAATTCATTGGAAATATCGAGATTTTCCAACGTCGGATTCGGCGAAAACAAGCCGCCATTGTATGCGGGGATAGTCTGCGGATTATCCCGACTGCCTTGGTCTATGGCGCGAAACAGCGCCTTGAGACTATCCCAGGCTGTGAGGGTGGCGCTGGCTGTCGCATAAGTTTTGAAGGTGTTTGTAGGCAGCAGTCCGTTATCTTCGGCAAAGGCAATAAACAGAATACGATCCAGCAGGGTTTGCGCCGGATCTATGATTTCCACAGCGGTGAGCTGAGGATTAGCTTCCGCCAGACTGACAATACTATCCCAGCGCATTTTTTGGTATTCGCCGTACAAAGTGCGGGTAATTTCTTTGTCTTGTAGCTCGCTTTCTTGTAACCAGCGCAGAGTTTTGCCGCCAAGGATGGCCGCTTCCGACAATAAAGACGTGAAGCGCCAATAATGTGCCGGAGTGCTGAGGTCGGAGAGAAACCAACGCTCATAACGATCTGGACTGCTATTGTGCGCATACAGTCGCCATTCCGTCATATTGGTGACCAGATAAAATGGGCAGTTAGGTTGTGCAAGGCCAGCGTAGTTGCGGGCTTGTTCGACTGGGGTGCGCTTTTGGTACCCTTCGCTTTGCCTTACATCGAGGTCGGTTTTAGAACCCTTGTATTCGCCGACCACGAAAACCTCTGCGGGTTTGCTGGTAAAACGTCCCAGAGCAATGTCCGGCGTCTTGGAAGCCTTAGGAATGCTGTATTGCGAATTTAGCGTAGGGCTCTTGCTGGTGACACCATGCCAACCCAGAATATTGACAAAAAAATCTGTGGTCAAGTCGCCTTCTAATGGGCGTTCGCCTTTGAGATGCTTGCGCGTTTTATCTGCCATATGTTCTTGCCAACGCTGGATGATTTCCAAGTGCTGGGATGGAATCGGAGAGGTTTCGGTAATTTGCTTTTGCAGGTAGCGCGGCAAGAACAAGGGCGCATTTTGTGCTGCTTCGAGTTCGTTTTGTGGAATGGTCATTTTTTTTATTATGGATAGCAGAAATGTTGGTTTTGATCGCTTGACAGTTTAGTTGCGCGAATTTTTTTCCATTTGTTTACTCATGCATTTCTTCGTTTTTTATTGTATTTTTATGCAGTTCAGACCAACACCGCGCCCCACGTTCGCGCAGCAATAGCAAATGATCGGGACGGCGACGCTCATAAGCGACTGCCATTTTATCGAGCCACGTCAGCCAATCGTCTTCATTTGCCAAGTCATTTTCGGTGGGTTCGTCGGGAAATTTGTTAATGTCCCAAACCTCGTAAACGTAGTCATCCACCGCCCAATCGTAAAGAGTGCTGTTGGCCCCAAAACCTGCCGTTTCATTTGGGCGAGCGCCCGCATCCAGCAACATACGCAGCATTTCCGTATCCATTGCCAGCATGGCTTCTGTCATTGGCCCCATGTCCTCATCGTCTAGCTGATTGGGGTCGAAACCCAATTCCAGCAGGGTACGAACAACGTCATATCGATGTGGCTGCATTTCACCGACCACTGACAGCTCGCTTATCACTTCCGATAAAACGGGTTCTCCGTATTGGTTTGTAGCTGACCGGTCGAAGCCAGCAGCAACAAGTGCGCGGATAACGGCCAAATCACCGCGCCACGCCGCATCAACAAATGTTTTAAAAGCTTCATCTGGTTTGTTCATGCTTATAACCTTCTAGAAATAATGGTCGGCTCAATAATCAAATATTCGTTTTTAGTCCCGGTTTCAATGAATTTTTCAGTCTTCATAAGGGGTATTTCCTAATGATAATTGTTTGTCGAATAGATGACTACGTCAAAGCTAATGCTCCATGAGGTATTTTAACCACTAGACCTGAAAAGCCAGCACATTATCGTCAATTCACTGCACTTAATGATCGGTATATTGAAGCGGGCAAGCTTTGGACAAATAAAATCCTCCTATGGCTTACAGTGGTTCAAAAATAAAAAAGCGGCAATTCGTTCATTTTTTTGAACTTTATTTAGATAATCTAGGGAAATAGCAGGATTCGGTAGTTTCGCGTGGGAACATCCGGGCACAAAAAAACCCCGCAAAGCCGAATTAACTTGCGGGGTTTTTAGGTCAGCTTAAAACAGGCTTACAAGCTGTAGTACATATCGTATTCAGCTGGATGAGTGCTCATACGCAGACGAGTCACTTCTTCCATTTTCAACGCGATGTAACCGTCAATCACGTCATCAGTGAAAACACCGCCGCGTTTCAAGAATTCACGATCAGCATCCAAAGCGTCTAAGGCTTGGTCGAATGAATGGCAAACTTGCGGAATGTTTTTAGCTTCTTCAGCAGGCAAATCGTACAAATCTTTATCCATAGCATCGCCAGGATGGATTTTGTTTTGAATGCCGTCCAAGCCAGCCATCATCATCGCTGAAAACGCCAGATAAGGGTTTGCAGTTGAATCAGGGAAACGAACTTCGATACGACGGCCTTTTGGGTTGTTAACAAAAGGAATACGGATGGAAGCGGAACGGTTACGTGCTGAATAAGCCAGCATAACTGGCGCTTCAAAACCAGGAACCAAACGTTTGTAGCTGTTAGTTGAGGCGTTGGTGAATGCGTTCAATGCTTTAGCGTGTTTAATGATACCGCCGATGTAAAACAAAGCAGTTTCAGACAAACCGCCGTACAAATCGCCAGTGAACAGGTTAACGCCGCCTTTAGCTAAAGATTGGTGAACGTGCATACCGCTGCCGTTGTCGCCAACTAAGGGTTTAGGCATGAAAGTCGCTGTTTTGCCGTAAGCATGAGCTATGTTAGCGACGACATATTTCAGTTCCAAAACTTCATCAGCTTTTTTAACCAATGTGTTGAACTTTACGCCGATTTCGCACTGACCGGCAGTTGCTACTTCGTGATGATGAACTTCAGTGGTCATGCCCATTTCTTCCAGCGTCAAGCACATAGCTGAACGCATGTCTTGTAATGAATCGACTGGAGGCACAGGAAAATAACCGCCTTTAATGCCTGGACGGTGACCTGTGTTGCCGTCTGGGTAAACTTTTTCTGAGTTCCAACCCGCTTCTTCGGAATCGACTTTATAGAAAGAACCGCTCATATCGGTGCCCCAACGGACATCGTCAAAAATGAAGAATTCGTTTTCTGGGCCGAAGAATGCTGTATCTGCAATGCCGGTTGATTTTAAATAGGCTTCTGCGCGTTTGGCGATAGAACGTGGGTCACGTTCGTAACCTTGCATGTTTTTAGGCTCAATAATGTCGCAACGCAAGATTAAGGTGTTGTCATCAAAGAATGGATCCATAACCGCTGTAGAGGGGTCAGGCATTAAGATCATGTCTGATTCATTGATGTGTTTCCAGCCGGCAACGGAAGAACCGTCAAACATGTTGCCTTCTTCGAAGGTGTCTTCGTCAATCGAATGAGCAGGGAATGTTACATGTTGCTCTTTACCGCGGGTGTCACAAAAACGAAAATCGACGAATTTTACGTCGTTTTCTTTGATCAGTTTAAGTACTTTTGCTGCAGACATTTATTTCGTCTCCTGAGATGGGTTATATGGGATCAGCATTTATGCCAAACGATGTAACGATACCATTTTTTTTGATGCATTAGCCACTAAAAAAACGAGGCGTAATAAACAGTGTTTTTAGTAGGGTAATGGGTGGGCTGACTAGCGCCCAATTATGGTGCTTGGATAATCTAGATCGCCCAGAATTTGTGCGGGTTATATCTGCTTTGCTATGTTGAGTTGATGGGTAGTAGTGTTCGGTAGTTTGGTTTATTTTTAAATAGGTTTTTTAACATATTGAAAATAAATAAAATAAATCGACTGTGCTTGAAATGGTTTATCTGAAAAACGATGAGTAGGATGTGGTTGGCACCTTATTTGCTTATGTGTTGTTTAGGGGCATTTTGCTTTGAGTTTAATCAATTCTTAAGGAATTTTAATTATGAAAAACCATTTAAACGAAAATCGTTTCAAACTAAAGCCTCTGGCTTTGGGAATAGCGCTGGTTTCTGTTTTTGGTGTGGCACAGGCTAAAAGTTTTACTGAGGCCAGTACTTTACTCGAAACGGTAGGTGATCCGAACGAAAGCTCATTCATGAAAAACCTTGGATTGAAAATCGGCGGCTGGGCTAATGCAGGGGTTACTTATAATGCGGCAAGCCCTAGCAATAATTTCAATGGGCCGGTGACCTTCGGCGATCGTTCAGCGGAATTCCAGTTGAATCAATTAAATATATTCGCGCAACGCGCCGTGGCTGCTGAAGGCGATGCATGGGACTTCGGCGGACGTGTCGATGCCATGTTCGGTACCGATGCTATTTTTACCCAGGCTTACGGCGTACCTGCATACGATGTGAATACCAACCTGCCGTTAAACCGGAGTCATTGGGATCTCGATATGCTTGGCGGTGCCGACAATCGCTTTTATGATATTGCCTTGCCCCAGGCTTATGCCGAGATTTATGCGCCTATCGGCAACGGTCTGAACATCAAGGCCGGTCACTTTTATACGCCGATCGGTTACGAGACGGTTCCGGCTCCCGACAATTTTTTCTACACCCATGCCTACACCATGCAATATGGCGAACCGTTCACCCATACCGGCGTAATGGGGAATTATACGGTTGATAAAAACTGGGCGGTAATGGGCGGGGCTACTACCGGCAGCGCCACCGGCGGCTGGGATGGCGGCTGGGATAAACAGTTGGGCAACTGGGGCGGTTTAGCCGGTGTTACCTGGACTAGCAATGACAAGGACACTTCAGCCAATATCAGCGGTACTTATGGCGGTACATCAGAACATAGCGGCCAAGCTTGGGGCATGTACAGCATGGTGTTGAAGCATAACATCACTGCCAAAACGCATCTGGTCTTACAACATGACCATGGATACGCTAACGGGATCAATGGCGCTTTAGCGAATGGGACTGGGCCTACCGATACCGAATGGTATGGCCTCAACTCTCATTTGACATATGACGTCAAGGATAATCTGACCGCGGGCGTCCGGGCTGAATGGTTTCGCGATCAAAACGGTTTCAGGGTCTGCTCGCCGGGGCGTGTAACGGCGGCTACCAACGTAATTGATAATGTTGGCACCGCGGGTAGTTATGCAGCTAATTTCTTGTCTACCTGTGCGCCGGCCAGTTATTACGCAGTCACGGCAGGGTTAAACTGGAAGCCGATGAAATGGCTGAATATTCGTCCGAATGTCCGTTATGACTGGGTAGATGGAAAAGTTGCCGCAGGCGGACAGTACCGGCCATTCGGCAATGCCAAGCAGGATCAATTCCTGTTCTCTACCGATTTCGCAGTTAGCTTTTAGCATACTACGGGGGGCTGAAAATAGGCGCCTTCTTACGACTGGTTTTCTCTGTGATACCTGCATAACTCACCATTATATGGGTTGTGCAGGAGCAGTGTAGCGGCGCCGAGTCCATGCTTTCCTACTTAAGCTTTCGATCACTGGATATTGAATTTATACAAGAGGCTCAAATGAAACTGATAACTGCTGTTGTTAAACCCTTTAAGCTCGACGATGTTCGCGAGGCGCTTTCGGATATAGGGGTTTCCGGA
>Ga0208125_100467_pt1 | contig 23282 bp, 20 predicted proteins | sample LakWasM128_HOW14_2_FD_183938 | JGI IMG/M metagenome (GOLD analysis project Ga0208125, IMG submission 183938) | Freshwater sediment methanotrophic microbial communities from Lake Washington under simulated oxygen tension - Sediment Metagenome... | ecosystem: Environmental > Aquatic > Freshwater >...
GCACCAGCAGCGCCAGCGCGAGCACGAACAGCAGGTGGTCGGTACCGCCCAGGATGTGCTCGACACCCAGGCCGAAATACGCGCGCGCCGGCGGGGCCGCCTGTGCCGGTGCGGGCAGCATCCAGGCCGGCGCGCGCGGGCGCAGCAGCTGGCTGAGCACCTGCCCATCGGCATGCACGACGCGCAGCAGCAGGTCGATCTGGGTGGCGGCCAGGCCATCGACGGCAAGCGTGTCGCCAGGCGCCAGTGCGCAGGCTGCGCCCCGCCAATCCAGCTGGCGCGCCGCCGGCAGCAGCCGTTCGGCGGGGTCGGGCAAGGCCGCGCAATGCGCAGGCAGCAGTGGCCGCAGTGCCGGCGCCTGGCCCTGCGTGGCGGGGATGCGCAGGACAACGTCCCACAGGCCCGGGCCGCGCTCCTGCAAGGTCAGCGCGGCCGGCAGGGTCTCATGCGCGCGCGCCGCGCCGGACAGGCACAGCAGCGAAAGAGCGATGGCGAGCCAAGGCCTCATGGCCGCAGCCCAGCCACACGCTGCTCCGGCAAGGTGATCCGATAGTGCTCGCGCAGCCGCGCATAGGCGGCATCGCGGGCCTCGCGCTGGCGGGCCTCGGCCCAGTCGTGCTGCAGCTGTTCGCGCAGGGCCTCGAAGCTGGGCGCCTGCACCGCGCTCACGCGCAGGCTGTGCCGCCCCAGCGGCGATGCGATCGGTTCGGACCATGCGCCGGGTGTCAGCGTGGCCACGCGCGCGGCCACGGCGGCGCCGAACTCGGCCGTGATGCGCGCCGCATCGGCCTGGTCCAGGCGCGCCGGGCCGGCCACGCGGCCGTCGACGGCGCGCTGCTCCAGCGTCCAGCGCGTGGCATCAGCATAGCGCGGCAGATGCGCGTCATACCAGGCGCGCAGCTGCGCCTCGTCGGGCGCCTGCAGATCGCCCTGGGCCAGGAACTCCATCTTCTGCGCCAGGCGCCGGCGTATCACCACGTCGTCGCGGTCCAGGCCCTGGGCCAGGGCCTCGCGGTAGAGCACCTCCTCGCGCAGCTGCGCCTGCAGCAGGCCATCCAGCTGGGCCGCATCGGGATCGCGCCCCCATTGCTTGCGCGCCATGGCGCGCAGGCGCTCCAGATCCTGGGCGTCGATCGCAATGGTCTGCGGGTCGCGCCGCAGCTGCAGCCAGGCATGCAGGCCGAACAGCAGCGCGCCGACCAGCAGGAAGTGCAGCAGGGGTTCGGCGCGCAAGCGGGACCAGGCGCTGGTGCTCTTTTCCTTCATGCGGGGGGCCTTGCTCAGGGGTGATGGGCCGCATGATGGTGTTCATCGCCGCCATCGGCACGTGCCCCGGCTGCCATGCGCCAGTCAGATTCCGACAGACTCTGGAAAACCCTGCGCTTCTCGCTATGCTGCGGCATGGTTCGCCCACCCTGCCCGCCCCGCATCTGGCCCCGCTTGCGTCCCGCCCTGCTGGCCTGCTGCCTGGCGGCGTGCTGGCAGCTTGCCCCGGCCAACCCGGCGCGCGAGCTGACCGCCTGTATCTCCGACCTGGCCTTTGCGCCGGTGAGCTACCCGGATCGCGAAGGCCGGCACCAGTACCTGCTGCGCGAGGCGGCCGAGCGCCTGGGGCTGCGCATACGCTTTGCGGTGGAACCACGCCAGCGCTGCGTGGAGAGTGTGGCCGCGGGGCGCTACGACTGGCTGGCGGCTGCCGTCGACACGCCCAGCCTGCGTGCGCGGCTGGCCTACCCGATGAACGGCCAGCAGGTCGACGTGCGCCGCGCCCTGACGCAGCTGCAGGTCGTCTTTCTCGCGCCGGTGGGTGGCACGGCCAGCTGGGACGGGCAGCGCCTCAGCGGGCTGCGCGGCCCACTGCTCTACCGCAATGGCCATCTGGCGGCGCGGGACTGGGCCGCCGAGCGGGGCGTCGAGGCCTTTGCCTCGGTCGCCACCGTGAACATGGCGCGCATGCTGCTGGCCGGCCGTGCCGGACTGGCCATGCTGCCCGGCAACGAGGCCGACGCGCTGCTGGCGCAGCCCGAGTTCGCCGGGCGCCTGCAGCGCCTGCAACCACCCGTGTTCGAGGCGGTGTTGTTCGCGGTGACCAGCCCCGCCTACCAGCGCGAGCATGGCGAGGAGGCCGAGGCGCTCTGGATGGCAATGGCACAGCAGCGCCAGTCGGCGGAGTTCCGCCGCATCGAGCGCCGCTTCGACTGAGGCGAGCTCAGAAGGGCTTCTTCACCGCCTTGTCGCCATGGCCCAGGAACAGCGCCAGCGAGAGGTGCTGGACGATGTTGCCGTAGGGCGGATAGAACAGCGAGATCGGGAAGAAGCGGTGGCGCTTGAACACGGTGCGCGCGTGCGAGAGCTCGCGGAAGCCCTCCTCGCCATGGTAGTTGCCCATGCCGGAGTTGCCCACGCCGCCAAAGGGCGCGTCGTGGTTGACCACATGCCAGGCCCAGTCGTTGATGGTGACGCCGCCCGAATGGGTGCGCGCCAGCAGCTCGCCGCGCGCCTTGGCATCGTGGCTGAAGGCGTAGAGCGCCAGCGGCCGCGGGCGCTGCTGGATGTACTCGATGGCCTCGTCCAGGTTGTCGTAGGGCACGACGGGCAGGATGGGGCCGAAGATCTCCTCGCGCATCAGCCTCATCTCGGGGCTCACGCCGGTGACGATGTGCAGGGGCTGCTGGCGGCCCTGGCCGTCCGGACTGCCGCAGATCTCGATGCTCGCGCCCTTGGCGCGGGCATCGTCGAGCAGGCCCTCGATGCGCGCCGCATGGCGATCGCTGGCAATCGCCGTGTAGTCGCTGCTGCCGGCGGTGCGGCCCTGGTAGAGGGCGGCGAAGCTCTTCTTCAGCTCCGCCACGAAGGCGCCGACCTTGGCGCGCGGCACCAGGGCATAGTCGGGCGCCACGCAGACCTGGCCGCAGTTGACGCCCTTGCCATGGGCGATGCGGTAGGCGGCGTCGGCGATCGAGTAGTCGTTCAGCAGCACCGCCGGCGACTTGCCGCCCAGCTCCAGCGTCACCGGGGTCAGGTTGTGCGCCGCCTGCGCCATCACCAGCTTGCCCACCGCGGGCGAGCCGGTGAAGACGATGTGGTTGAAGGCCAAGGAGCTGAAGGCATTGGGGTCGGCCAGCTCGGCGCCGATCAGCGCCACATGGTCCTCGTCGAACACCTCGGCCAGCATGGCCTTGAGCGTGGCATTGGTGGCCGGCGTGGTCTCGGGCATCTTGATCATGACGCGGTTGCCGGCGGCCAGCGCCGTCACCAGCGGGCCGAGCGAGAGGTAGACCGGGAAATTCCAGGTCGCGATCACGCCCACCACGCCCTTGGGCTGGTACTCGACCTTGAGGCTGTTGCTGGCAAACAGCAGCTCTGGCCAGCGCTTGCTGGCCTTCATCCAACGCCCCAGATGGGTGATGGCGTGGTTGGCCTCCAGCGTGGTGGTCAGCAGGTCCAGCATCTTGGTCTCGGCCGGCGCGCGCTGGCCGAAGTCCTGCGCGATCGCCTCGCAGAGCAGATCCTGGTAGCGGCTGAGCTGGCGCTTGAGCGCCTTCAGGTGCTCGCGGCGCTGCGCCGCGCTGGGATTCGTGTGCTTCAGAAACGCCTGTTGCTGGCGGGCGAACAGGTCGGCCAGCTGCAGGGCAGCCATATCGTGTCGGTCGTTCATGCGCGTCTCCGGATTCAATGCTTCTTGGCCAGCTTTTGCGCCTTGGCCCAGACGATGGCCCAGGTGATGGCGAAGGACGCCAGCATGGCAAGCAGGCTCAGCTGGCTGGCATCGCCCGCGATGTCCCAACCCATCAGCCAGGCGTAGATCGGCGTGGGCATGCGGTGTTCGTCGTAGGCCGGTGCGATGCCCAGGGCGGCGATGCCGCAGGCCAGCGCGAAGCGCGGCCCGTCCTTGAGCCACAGCGCGCCGAAGTGGTGGAACAGCTTGCCCAGCAGGATGAAGGGAATCCCCAGCACCAGCAGCAGCGGGTTCATCAGCACGGTGATGACGAGGTAGACCAGGAATTCTTGAATAGAAAAGTCCATGGGAAGCTCCTTTTTACTTGCTGGCGTCCGGATACAGGCAGACGAAGGAGGCGCGGCCGCCCTCGATGCCGTAGGCGGGCAGGTTCGACGAGGACGAGCAGATGCCGCCATCCTTGGCGAACACCAGATCGCGCAGCCAGGTCACCCGCGTCGGCATGGGGTAGCTGGCGAACTGCTTGGCCTTGGGGTCGAAGCGGAACATGCGGTCCGACATATTGGAGGTGATCCAGACCTCCTGGGTCTTGGGATGCACGGCCAGCGCATAGGGCACCTCGTACTCGTTGTGCGCCAGCAGCGGCAGCTTGAAACTCTCGAAGGTCTTGCTGCGCGTGTCGAACTTCATCACGCCCGACTCGTCGAAGGCCGGGATCCAGAGGTTGCCGCTGGCATCGAAGCGCAGCCGGCGCGGGCCCTTCAGCGGCGTGTCGAACTCCTGCACTTCCATGGTCTTGGGGTCAATGCGGCCGATCTTGTGCGCGTAGAGCTTGGCGTACCAGATCGAGCCGTCGATCGGGTTGACGTCGATGCCGTAGGGGAAGGCAAAGGCCTCGCGGCCCTGGTTGGCCCAGCGGTGGTGCGACACGCCCATCTGCAGGTTCTTCTCGGGGAACCAGCCGGCGATCTTCAGCACATAGGGGAAGAAGATGTCCGACACGCCGCGCCAGAAGCCGTTGTGCGGCAGCGAGAGGATGGTGAACCTCTCGGTCTTGGGGTCGAAGCGGCCCACCTCGTTGGAGGCCACGATGGTGAACCAGACGATGCCCTCCTTGTCGATGCGCACGGTGTGCGGATACAGATGGGTGCGGCCCATCTCGTAGAGCTTGATCGCCTTGGTGACCGGGTCAAAGGAACCCAGGCTGGAGGACAGCGCGTTGGTGAACCAGAAGCGCCCGTCCTTAGCCTGGGCCATCGAATGAGGCCCATGCTTGCCGGTGAACACACCGATCGGCAACTGCACGCCGGCGAACACCCCGCCCTTGGGCAGGTCGATGTCGGGCAGCTTGTGCTCGCTGACCTTGCCGCTGGCGCGGTCCAGCTCCCAGATCACATCGTGGCCCTCGTCGACGCCGTAGAGCCGCTCGTCCTCGCCGACATCGGCGTCGTGGATGAAGCTCATCGCGTCGCCCACCACCCATTCCTTCACCTTGGCCTTGGCCAGGGCGGGATGGAAGAGATGGGTCTGCACGGCGGCCACCGGCTTGCCATCGAAGCCCTGGGCCAGCACCTTGGTGATGTCCTTGGCCTCCCTGGGCGTGAGCATGCCGAAATAGCCCTCCATGCGCTTGACGGTCTCGGCCCAGGCCTTGCGGTCCTTGGGTGCGCGCGTCAGCTCATTGCCCATCTGGTGGCAGTAGTTGCACTGGCTGATGAAGGCCGAGCGGCTGTCGACGCTCTGCCAGGGCAGCTTGGTGAGCTGGGCCGAGGCGCTCAGGCTGGCCGAGAGCTCGGCCGCCACGCTGTGGCGGCTCAGGGCAAAGCCCTGCTTGAGCTCGGCGCTGCCGGCCGGCAGCTCCAGCTCCAGGCTTTCGTCCTTGAAGTAGGGCGCGCGGGCGCGCAGCGTGGCCTTGCCACTGAAGTCGACGCTCAGCGCATAGCGCCCCTGCTCGTCGGTGTAGACGGTGTCGCGGCGCTCCTTGCTGGTGTCGATAGCGGTGATCATGGCACCGGCCAGGGGCTTGCCCTCGCTCGTCACCGTGCCGCTGAGGGTGGCCGCCTGCGCTTGCGCGAGCAGCAGTGCGCTCAGGCTCAGGCCTATGCTTGTCTTCATACCGTTGCTCCTTGCAGCAGGTGATCCTGGAACTGCTCGCGCAGCTTGTTCTTCTGCATCTTGCCGGTGGCACCGAGCGGAATCGCGTCGACGAAAAGCACGTCGTCGGGGGTCCGCCATTTGGCGATGCGGCCCTCGTAGTGCCGCAGCAGCTCTTGCTTGCTGAGCGCGGCGCCGGGTTTCTTCACCACCACCAGCAGCGGGCGCTCGTCCCACTTGGCATGCCTGGCGGCGATGCAGGCGGCCATCGCCACCGCCGGATGCGACATGGCGATGTTCTCCAGGTCGATCGAACCGATCCATTCGCCGCCGCTCTTGATCACGTCCTTGGCGCGGTCGGTGATCTGCATAAAGCCCTGGGCGTCGATATGGGCCACATCGCCGGTGGGGAACCAGCCGTCCAGCAGCGCATCGCCACCCTCGCCCTTCAGGTACTGGCTCAGCACCCAGGGGCCGCGCACCAGCAGCTCGCCGCTGCTCTTGCCGTCCCAGGGCAGCTCGGCACCGTCCTCGCCCACCACCTTCATGTCCACGCCGAAGACGGCGCGGCCCTGCTTGGCCTGCACCGCATAGCGCTGCTCGGCGTCCAGCGCCTGCTGCGCGGGCTTGAGGGTGCAGACCGTGCCCAGCGGGCTCAGCTCGGTCATGCCCCAGGCATGCAGCACCTCGACCGCATACTTCTCCTGGAAGGCGCGCATCATCGCCGGCGGGCAGGCCGAGCCGCCGATGACGGTGCGCCGCATGGTGCTGAAGTGCAGCTGGTGCGCCTCCACATGCGCCAGCAGGCCCTGCCAGACCGTGGGTACGCTGGCCGAGACGGTGACGCGCTCGCCCTCGAACAGCTCGTGCAGGCTCTTGCCGTCCAGGCCCGGGCCGGGGAACACCAGCTTGGCGCCCACCATGCAGGCCACATAGGGCAGGCCCCAGGCGTTGACGTGGAACATCGGCACCACCGGCAGGATGACGTCGCGCGCCGAGCAGTTCAGCGCATCGGGCAGGGCCGCGGCATAGGTGTGCAGCACGGTGGAGCGATGGCTGTAGAGCACGCCCTTGGGATGGCCCGTGGTGCCGCTGGTGTAGCACAGGCTGGAGGCGCGGTGCTCGTCGAAGACCGGCCAAGCGTAATCATCGTCCTGCGCCTCGACCAGCTCCTCATAGCACAGCAGGTTCGCGATCTTGCTGTCGGCAGGCATGTGAGCGCGATCGCTCATCAGCACGAAATGCTGCACACCGGGCAACTGGCCGGCCACCGCCTCCACCAGCGGCAGGAAGCTCAGGTCGAAGCACAGCACCTGGTCCTCGGCATGGGCGGCGATCCAGGCCAGCTGCTCGGGATGCAGGCGCGGATTCAGGGTGTGCAGCACCGCGCCGCTGCCCGAGACCGCGTAATACAGCTCCATATGGCGGTAGGTGTTCCAGGCCAGGGCGCCGACGCGCGCGCCCTCCCCCACGCCCAGCGCACGCATGGCCTTGGCGAGGCGGCGCGCGCGCGCGGCCAGGTCCTTGAAGCGGTAGCGATGGATGTCGCCCTCGCAGCGGCGGCTGACGATCTCCTGCTCGGCGTGATGCCGCTCGGCATGGCGCAGCAGGGATGAGATCAGCAGCGGCTGCTGCATCATGAGTCCGTTCATTTTTTCAAGCGGCTTTCTTGCGGATGTGTTGATCGTTCAAAAGGAAATGCGAGAGCGCCGGGATCAGCACCAGGGCACCGACCATGTTCCAGATGAACATAAAGGTCAGCAACACGCCCATATCGGCCTGGAACTTGATCGGCGAGAAGGCCCAGGTGATGACACCGGCGGCCAGGGTCACGCCCACCAGCGCGACCACACGGCCGGTGAACAGCACCGCGTCGCCATAGGCCTCGGCCAGGCTGAGACCGCGGCGCTGGCCGGCCAGCTGCACCGAGAGCAGGTAGAGCGCGTAGTCCACGCCTATGCCCACGCCCAGCGCGATCACCGGCAGGGTCGCGACCTTGACGCCCATGCCCAGCCACACCATCAGGGCCTCGCAGAGGATGGAGGTCAGCACCAGGGGCAGCACCGCCACCACGGTGGCACGCCAGCTGCGGAAGGTGATCAGGCACAGCGCGATCACCGCCGCATAGACGTAGAGCAGCATGGTGGTGTTGGCCTGCTTCACGACGATGTTGGTGGCGGCCTCGATGCCGGCGCCGCCGGCGGCCGGCAGCAGCTGCAGCTTGGCCGCATCGGTGGGATGCTCGGCGATGAAACGCTCCACCGTGGCCAGCACGCTGGAGAGCGTGGCGGCCTTGTGGTCGGACAGAAAGGCCACCAGCGGCATCACCGAGCATTCGGTGTTGAACATATCGGGGTTGTTGACGCTGGCCTGCTGGGCGCCGTAGTTCAGCACGTCCTGGTTGCGGCTGATGGTGAGCCACTTCGGGTTGCCCTCGAAGCTGCCGGCGGTGATCTGGCGCACCACGTCCTGCAGGCCCAGGGTCATGCGCACCTCGGGCAGCTGCTGCAGCTCCCAGGCGAGCTGATCGACATGCTCCAGCGTCTCGTACTTGAGGCAGCCCTCGGGTGGCGTTTTTACGATCACCGCGAACACATCGCTGGAGAGCGCGTAATGCCCGCTCACATAGGCGTTGTCGCGGTTGTAGCGCGATTGCGGGCGCAACTCGGGCGCACCGGGGTCGAGGTCGCCGATCTGCAGGCGCTGGCTCACCACGAAGCCGGCCACGCCCAGCGCCAGTGCCACCAGCACGGTGACGCTGGCCCAGCTGCGGCGCTCGGCGAAATGGTCGAGGAACACCCACAGGCCGCGGTGGCCGGCAAGCTGGCGCTGCTCCAGCTCCAGCGTGCGGCGTGCCGCGCGTGCGCCGACGCCGACGAAGCTCAAGAGCACCGGCAGCAGCAGCAGATTGGTGAACACCAGCACCGCCACGCCGATGCTGGCGGCCAGGGCCAGTTCGCGTATCACCGGAATCGGGATCAGCACCAGCACCGCGAAGCCCACCGCATCGGCCAGCAGCGCGGTGACACCGGCCAGGAAGAGGCGGCGGAAGGTGTAGCGCGCGGCCACCAGGCGGTGCGTGCCGCGCGCGATGTCCTGCATGATGCCGTTCATCTTCTGCGCGCCATGGCTCACCCCGATGGCGAACACCAGGAATGGCACCAGCATCGAATAGGGGTCCAGCTCCAGGCCGAACAGCGCCAGCAGGCCGATCTGCCACACCACCGCGATCAGCGAGCAGGCCAGCACCAGGGCGGTGGAGCGCGCGCAGCGCGTGTAGCCATAGAGCAGCAGCCCGGCGACGACGATGGCGATGCCGAAGTACAGCGCCACCTGCACGAGGCCGTCGAGCAGATCGCCGACGATCTTGGCGAATCCGATGATGTGGACCTTGAGCCCCTGGGCCTCGTACTTGGCGCGCAGCTGTTCGAGGTCGTGGCCGAGCTGCCAGTAGTTGATGCGGCTGCCGTCGGGCCGGCGCTCCAGCAGCGGCAGCACGATGGCGCTGCTCTTCAGGTCGTTGGACACCAGGCTGCCGACCAGATTGGCGCGCGAGACGTTCAGACGCAGCTGCTCGATGCTGGCGGGCGAACCGTCGAAGCCATCGGGCATCACGGCGCCGCCGTTGAAGCCCTCCTCGGTCACCTCGGTCCAGCGCACCGCCGGCATCCAGATCGACTTGACCCAGGCGCGGTCCACGCCAGCGCTCAGGAACAGCTCGTCGTTGAGATGCTTGAGTGCGTCCAGGTAGCTGGCGTCGAACACCGTGCCATTGCCCAGGCCGGGGTTCTCCACCACGATGCGCAGCTGGTTGCCCATGCCGCGCAACTCCTGGCGGTGTTGCAGGAAGTTCTGGATATAGGGATGACCGGTGGGGATCATCTTCTCGAAGCTGGCGTTGAGCGTCACGCGCGTGCACATGAAGCCCAGCAGCAGGGTCGCCAGCGCGCACAGCAACAGCATGCTGCGGCGGCGATTGAAGACCGCACGCTCCAGCCAGTTGCCGGAATGGCGCGGGAAGTCGGCCAGGTCATGGATGACCGGCATTTCGGTGGAGGTGGTGCTGATCGCCATCGTCTTTGTTCAATCTTTGGGCAGCGGCAGGCTGCGCAGGCCGCGCGCGCCGCCCAGCAGCAGCCGGGTGGGCGTGGCGGCCAGGGCCGCCAGCGGCAGGGTCTCGGGCAGGGCCACGCGCCGGAAGCTCTGCGCGCCGTCGCGGCTAAGCGCCACGCTGCCGGTCTGGTCGGCCAGCCAGAGCTCCTGCGCGGCGCCACGGCGGCCGCTGGCCGCGGTGGTGATGCTGGCCTGCAGCGGGGTGTCGAGGCGGGCCCAGCTCTTGCCTGCGTCGCGCGTGGCATGGGCGTGGCCGCGCATGCCGTAGGCGATCAGGGCCTCGCCGGCATCGAGCAGGCCGAAGAAGCTGCCCTTGTAGCCGCTGTCCAGCGCCACGAAGCGCTGCTGCGCGGCATCGAGCTTGAGCAGCAGGCCGGCCTCGCCGGCGATGTAGAGGCTGCCCTGGTGCGGGCGGATGGCGTAGAGGTTGAGCAGGCGCGGGTTGTCGACGCGCTCGAACCAGGGGGTCCAGGTCTTGCCCGCGTCGGCGGTATGCAGGATCAGGTTGTAGGCGCCGACCACGAAGCCTTCGTTGGCGCTGCTGAAGAAGAGGTCGAGGAAGGGCTTGTCGGGTCCGGCCTCGGCGTTGCGCTGCGCCTCGGCCAGCAGGCGTTCACGCGCCTCGGAGGCCGGCAGGGCTTGCAGATGCTTGAGCAAGAGGCTGTTGGCCTGGCGGCCGTCGAGCTTGAGGCTCCAGCTGGCGCCGCCATCGCTGCTGGCCAGCACCACGCCGTCGTGGCCCACCGCATAGCCCTGCTTCGCATCGACGAACTGCAGCGCGGTGAGATCGGAGGCGACCGGCACGCGCGCCTGGGTCCAGCCCTGGCCGCCGTCGTCGGAATAGGCGATATGGCCGCGCTGGCCCACCGCCACCAGGCGCTGCGGGCCGGCCGCAGCGATCGCGGTGACGAGGCGCTGGCTCAGCAGCGCCGTCGGGCGCGCCGGGCGCGCCAGCGGGTCGGCCTGGGCGGCGGGCTGCAGGGCCAGCAGCAGGGCGGCGAGTATCAGGGATTGTTTATGCATGGCAATAGGTGGGGCGCAACCGGCAAGGTAGGTATTTCAGGAAGGAGACACCGGCCGCGCCCCGAAACCATCAGCGAATGCCGGCGCCGGCGAGCGCCTCGCTGGACCACTGCCCCGCGGGCAGCGCGTCGATGAACTTCATGCCCACCTTGTAGGCACCCAGCAGGCCGGAGACGTTGTAGCCACCGCCGACGAAGTCGTAGAACACCTGGGCCGAGGCCGAGGGGCTGGGCAGGTCGTAGCCGGGGGTCATGAAGGCGAAGCCGGAGCGGTAGAGCTGGCCGCGCGCGTCGTACTGGTCGGAGGCGATCGCGAACCAGCTGTCCTCGTCGATGTAGAAGTTGCGCTTGGCGTAGATGTGGCGCTTGCCTTCCTTGAGCGTGGCCTCGACCACCCAGACGCGGTGCAGCTCCCAGCGCACATGGTCGGGGTTCAGGTGGCCCGGCGTGGTGGCGGCATAGGGGTCGGCCGCGTAGGTGAGCTTGTAGTTGTTGTAGGGCACCAGCATCTCGCGCTTGCCGACCAGCTTCCAGTCGTAGCGGTCCAGCGCGCCGTTGAAGACCCAGGCGTCGTCATAGGTCGAGGCACCGGCGGCGCCGGGGTTGGGCGTGTCGTAGGCGATGTCGGGTGCGAGCTTGACGCGGCGCTGACCAGGCAGGTATTGCCAGGCCTTGCGGTTGTTCTTCATCGGGTTGATGTAGTCCTGCGCCAGCACGCCCTCGCCGGCCCGGCGCGCCGGTGCGGTGTAGGCGATCTTGGTGCGGAAGTAGACGTCGCTGTCGGCCGACACCGCGCTGCGCTTGGGGTCGTAGAAGGGATATTCGACATTGATCTGGCCGCTGGTGGCCAGCACCGCCTTGCCCGAGGAGTCGACGTTGATCGAGTCGTACTGCGTGTAGTAGCTGTGGCCGTTGAAGCGCAGCAGATGGTTCCACATCACCTCCTGCCCGGTCTTGGGGATGGGGAACGGGATACCGGCGTAGGTGCCCTCCACGCCCAGGCCGCCGTCGGTGGTCTTCACCGAGGTGGCGTTCTTGATCGTGTTGTCGATCACGTACTTGGGATAGGCGGCGCTGCGGTGCGAGGGATAGACGTCGATGCGCATGTCGGGAAAGCGCTTCAGCAACTCCCTGGCGCCCGCGGTCAGCCTGGCCTCGTGCTTGGCAGCATCGCCGGCCTTGATCGAATACAGCGGCTTCTCGGCCGCGAAGGGGTCGGGGCGCAGGCCCGAGCCCTTCTGGTAGCCGGCCGGCAGCGCGGTAAGGCCGCCGGTGTAGTCGGGGATGCTCTTGTCGGCGTTGCCGGCCATCTCGGCGCCCATGGGCGTGAGGCTTGCGCCCAGCTTCTTGGCCTCGTCGGCGCTCACGGCGGCCTGGGCCTGGGCGGCGGCCAGCGCCAGCACGGCGCCGGCGATCAGATGCAGATTCGTCTTCTTGCTCATGGCTTGTCTCTCAGAAGGTGGTCTTGAAGGTCAGCAGCACATGGCCGCGATCGGACAGCAGGGCCGGCGTGCCGTTGGGCACGTTCATGGCACCGTTGGCCAGCTGGCTGTAGTCGCCGTAGAAGCCCACATAGCGCAGCGCCAGGTTGTATTTGCCCTGGATGTCGGCGGCCAGGCCCAGCGAGAAGGAGCCCGAGTCCTTGTTGCCGCCCGACACCACGGCCGAGTTGCCCTTGATGCCGGCCGACCAGGACAGCGGCAGGCTCAGGTCCACGCTGGGCAAGACCTGGTACCAGGTGGGCACGAAGTTGATGCCCAGGCCGACAAAGTTCTTGCTGGCCGCGTCGACATTGACCGGGTTGGACGCATAGGCCGCGCCACCCTTGAAGACGGCGGCGTTCTGGGTCACCTTGGTCCAGGTGTTGTAGACCGCCTCGGCCTGCCAGATCGCGCTGTCGAACAGCGCCGTCTTGGGCAGGGAGCCGATCAGCGCCAGCACGCCATGCACGGTGTTGCCGCGCGCGCCGGGGGCATCGTCGGTGACCGCCGTGCTGGCCAATTGGCCGGCGGCCGGGTTGGCGATCTTGGCCGGCAGCAGGGTCACCGGCGCGCTCTGCAGCGGCATGTTGCGGCGGTAGCTCAGCTCGGCGCCGACGCTCACGCCCGCGATATTGCGCGACAGGCTGAGGCCCAGGATGTCGATGTCGCGGCCGTAGTAGGCGCGGTACTGGCCGATCTGACCCGACAGGATCTGCGGCACCGTGGCGGCGGCCGGGTTCACATAGCAGGTGGTGGGCGCCAGGGCCGTGAAGCCCAGCGCGCCGCAGGTGGCGGCGGGCAAGGCGGCCACCGCCGGCGCCACGCTCAGCTGCGGCTGGATGTCGGCGGTGCGGCGCAGGTAGAGGCCGGCCGTGCCGTCCAGCCACTCGGGGCTCCAGCGCGCCATCAGGCCCCAGTCGCCGGTCTTCTTGGGCGTGCCCATGGCGCCCTGCAGCATGCGCTGGTTGGGGCCCACCACCAGGCTGTCGCCGCCCTTGAGCAGGCCGTCGTTGACGGTCAGGAAGGTGCCGGCCTCGGGGTAGCGCGCCGCCTCCCAATCGAAGAAGGTCTGCGCCGCCAGGGTCAGCTCGGGCGTGGCCACCAGCTGCGCGCTGAGCGAGTTGCGCGGCCGGAACAGCTCCTTGATCTCGATGCCCGGCGTGGCCAGGGCCTTCCACAGGTCCAGCGAATACTGGCCGTAGGAGATGCCGTGGATGGCGCCACCGCCCAGCAGGCTCTCGCCCCAGTAGACGGTATGGCGGCCGGCGCGCAGCGTCAGCGGCATGTCGGCCACATCGGCGTTGGCGAACACGAAGGCGTCCAGGAATTCGCCCGAGGCGCCCTTGGCAAAGCGGCTGGCATAGGGCGAGAGCGCGCCGGCCACCGGCTTGCCGCCCACCAGGGTGTTGGCGGTGGCGGTGGAGGTGCCGTCCAGGCTGCGGTAGGCGGCGTCGTACCAGGCGGCGGCGCTGAGGCGCGCGCCGAAGCGCTTGTTCCACACCAGATCGGCCTCGCTCAGCAGATCCAGACGGTTGGCCACCAGCTTGCCCTTGGCGAAGTTGCGGTCGCCATCGTCCTGGTTGGGGTTGCCAAGAATGGCGGCATCCTGCGGCTCGACACGGCTGCCGAGGTTGTAGCGCAGCGTGGTGTCCCAGCGCAGCACCAGATCGGCGTTGCCGGTGTCGATTTCAAAGGCATGCAGCGTGCCGCTGGCGAACAGGGCCGCCGCGGCAAGGCCGAGCGCGGTCACGCGCATCTGGGCTGGACGATTCATCGGTTTGTCTCCTGGACTTTTATGGATGTGGAGGGAGGAGGAAAAGGTCAGGCTCAGTGGCAGGCACTGATGTCCATGGGCTCGACGCCGGCATGCGCGCAATAAGCGAGGTAGCGCTGCATCACCGTCTTCCAGTTCTCGACCGCGAGCACCTGGCCGTGCTCGTCAAGAAAGGACAGATCGCCGGCAATGACGTTGAAGGTGAGGGTCTCGCCCGCGTGGCCCAGCGCCTCGGGCGTGTGGATGGCGGCGGCGGTCTCGAACACGACGCTGCCGGGGCCGGCAATCCAGTCGTGCTCGCGGTATTTCCAGCGGCCGCTGACGGTGAAGACGATCAGCGCGCCCGAGTGATGGTGGCGCGGCAGGTTCAGACCGGCCGGCGCGCGCAACAGCAGAATCATCTCGCCGCGCACCGGATCGACGCGAAACACCTTCAGCTGCACGCCTTCGGAATAGGGCGTGAAGGGCAGCCAGGGCAGCGACTCATCGTCGATGACCGAGGTGCTGATCTGCTGAAAATACATCGCGGGCTCCAGCGGCTTGGGGTGCTCGCATGGTCGCGACTCGGCCCTCCGGCAGCGATGTCTGGGCCCGCCAGGTGGCAGTCAGTTTCCGCCAGGGAGTGTTTGCCCTAGGAGGCCGCCCGGGGCCAATTTGGAGCGCTCACACTAGGAATTGCGGCCCTCTTGGGTATCCCTCTCTAGAACTCGCCGCCCATACTGCAGGCGAACCATCCAACCAATCAACTACCCGCAGCGAGGCCACCCCATGCGCAACCCCACCCTGACCCGCGTCACCCTCAACACCGTCGAACATTGCCGCATCGCGGCCAAGCAGTTCGTGCTGGCCTACCGTCTGGGCAGCCAGCGTGTCATCGGCAAGCTGGACGGCGCCTTGGCCAACACCGCCGTGAGCCCCCGCATCACGGGTCTGACCGGCTGGGTCGCCAAGGGCGTGGAACAGGTGGCCGAGCGCAGCACCCAGGCCATCGACTTCGGTGCGCACACCGCCGCCGCCCAACTGAGCAAGGCCGCCAAGCTGGTGAAGGGTGTGGACAACGAGATGCTGGCGAACGGTCTGCAGACCGCCTCGCGCCTGAGCCTGCCCACCGCGCTGGCCCTGCTGGCCGTGGCCGGCAAGGCCGCCGCCGGCGCCGACAGCCTGGTGAAGGCGGTGCAGCCGACGAAAAAGCCCGCCAAGCGCGCCGTGCGTCCGACGCGCCCCGCAGTGAAGGCGGCCGTGAAGCCCGCGGCCAAGCCTGTCGCCAAGCCGGTGAAGGCTGCCGCCAAGCCCGCCGTCAAGGCCAAGCCGGTGCGCCCCGCCGCCAAGAAGGTGGTGGCAGCCGCTGTCGAGGCCGTGGCCGCTTGATCGCCAAATGAACGTATGAATGAGGCAGGGCCCGCGATGCGGGCCCGCTTTTTTCGTCCGGCACAAAGCAAAACAGCACCCGAGGGTGCTGTTTTGTTGCGTCCAATGACTTGGTGGGCGGTGCAGGGTTCGAACCTGCGACCCCTGCCGTGTGAAGGCAGTGCTCTACCGCTGAGCTAACCGCCCGGTATCTGGGGGCTTCGTGCAACAAGGTCAGAAGCGAAATCGATACGGTTGCCGATCTCTGAATTCTGGTGGGCGGTGCAGGGTTCGAACCTGCGACCCCTGCCGTGTGAAGGCAGTGCTCTACCGCTGAGCTAACCGCCCGGTCCTGTTGCCGAACGAATCAAAAGTTCAAACTCTCAATTCGTCAACCGGGAAGCCCACGATTATGCCACGACATTACTGGCTCGATCAAGCTTCTTGCCAGATTCTTTTTCCGCCACTGGCCTTGTCGAGATCCGCCAGCAGGTTCTGGTGGGCCTCCAGCTCGGCGGCGCTGGCGGCCAGCACCGGCAGCTGGAAGCGGCTGAAGTCGATCGCCTCGAGCTGGAAGTTGGCATTGCCGCTGCCGGCATTGCCGCCGCCCTCGTCCATCACCAGCGAATCCTGGCCGCGTGTCAGGCGGATGTAGACCTCGGCCAGCAGCTCGGCGTCCAGCAAGGCGCCGTGCAGGGTGCGGCTGGAGTTGTCGACCTCCAGGCGCTTGCACAGCGCGTCGAGCGAGTTCGCCTTGCCGGGGAACATGTCGCGCGCCATCAGCAAGGTGTCGCGCACGCCGCCGACGATGTCGGTGATGGGCGGCTGGCCCAGCCGGCGCAGCTCGGCGTTCATGAAGCCGACGTCGAAGCCGGCGTTGTGGATCACCAGTTCGGCACCGCGCAGAAACTCCAGCAACTCCTCGGCCACGCTGGCGAACACCGGCTTGTCGGCCAGGAATTCGTCGGTCAGGCCGTGGATGCGCACCGCCTCCTCGTCGCTCGCACGCTCGGGGTTGATGTAGAGGTGCAGGTTGTTGCCGGTGAGCTGGCGGTTCACCATCTCGACGCAGCCGACCTCGATGATGCGGTCGCCCGCCTCGGCACGCAGGCCGGTGGTTTCGGTATCGAAAAATATCTGACGCATGGGGAAGAATGAAGGAGCGCTCAGGCGGGGCGGCGGCTGGCCCACCACCAGATCAGCAGCCCCGCCGCAATCATCGGCAAAGACAGCCATTGTCCCTGACTCAGGTTCAGCGCCCGCAGGCCCAGGAAGTCGTCGGGCTCGCGGAAGAACTCGGCGGCAAAGCGCAGCATGCCGTAGCCGATCAGGAACATGCCCGAGACCTGGCCGGTCAAGCGCGGCTTGCGCGCATACAGCCACAGCAACACGAACAGCAGCAGGCCCTCGCCCAGGAACTGGTAGATCTGCGAGGGATGGCGCGGCAGGGTCGAGCCCGACTGCGGAAACACCATCGCCCAGGGCAGGCTGGGGTCGGCCGCGCGGCCCCACAGCTCGCCGTTGATGAAGTTGCCCACGCGCCCGGCCGCCAGGCCGGTGGGCACGCAGGGGGCGATCAGATCGGTGACCTCGAAGAAGCTGCGCCCGCGCAGCCGCGCGAACAGCGCCATCGCCAGGATCACGCCCAGCAGCCCACCGTGAAAGGCCATGCCGCCCTTCCAGACCGCGAACACCTCGCCCAGGTTCGCCAGGTAATAGCTGGGCTTGTAGAACAGCACATAGCCCAGCCGCCCGCCCAGCACCACGCCCAGCACGCCAAAGAACAAGAGGTCATCGACATCGCGCTTGACCCAGCCACGCGCGGCATGTGCCGGCTGCGCCACGCGCAGGTTCGCCAGCCAGAGAAACATGCCGAAAGCGGCCAGGTAGGTGATGCCGTACCAATGAATGGCCAGCGGGCCTAGCTGCAGCGCGACCGGATTGAACTGGGGGTGGACCCACATGCGACAACTTCCTCTTGATGAGAACTGGCGCGCATCATACGGGGCCCATCTCCTTCAAACGCCTGCGGCAGTCTTCGGCGTTGCTGGGGCTGGCACGACGGTTCTGCAAATAGCGCTCAAAGGCCGCCCGGGCCTGCGCCTTGTCGCCCTTGGCCTGCAGCGCGATGCCCAGGCGATGGTCGAGCGGGAAGTCCTCGGCGCCGTCCATCTCCTTGGCGCGCTCGTACTGCCGGATGGCCTCGTCATACTGCTCCTGGGCGAAATAGATGCGCGCCAGGCCATAGGCAGCCAGGGCCTGGCGGGGCTGCTCCTTGAGCATGCGTTCGAAGCCGGCGATGGCCTTGGCGTACTGGCGCTGGTCGAGCCACTCCTTGCCCAGCACGCCCCACACCAGCCGCCATTCATTGAGCAGGCTGGGGTCGGCGGCGATGCGCACGCTCAGCAGCTCCTTCTCGGCCAGCGCCCAGTTCTTCTCGCTGCCGGCCACACGGGCGCGCATCAGCTTGGCGAACTCGGGCTGGCTGGCGCGCACCTGCTCTTCCAGCTCGCGCGCCTTGCCCACGCCGCCGCCGGCAAAGGCCGGCACCAGCAGGTAGTACTGGTGCAGGCTGCTGCGCGCCTCGATGAAATCGGGCTTGAGCTCCAGGGCGCGCTGCAAATGCTTTCTGATCGGGCCGGCCAGGCTGATGATCTTCATGGCGCCGCCGTTGCGCGCCTGCATGGTCATCACCGAGGCCAGGGCGTAATGACAAAGGGCCTCGTCGGGATGCTGGTCCACGCAGTCTTGCATCAGGCGCGCGGCGGCATCCACGCGTTTGCGGTCCGCCAGCGTCATCTGCGAGAGCGCGAAGGCCGCGCTCGCCTGCAGGTCCTGCGGCTGCTCGCGCAGGCGCGCCTGCGCCTGGCGTTCCATCTCGTCGCTGCGGCCGGCATCCAGCAGGCCCTGCCAAGGGCCGTCGGTGAACACCAGGGCCTGGGCGCCCTGCCATGCCAGCAGGCCAGTACAAAGAAGCAGTCGCAGCAGTCTCATGCGGACACTCTAGCCCAGCTCGGCCAGGCGCTTCTTGGCGTCTTCCAGATTGCGCGGATTGGCCTTCTTGTTGGCGACGAAACGCTCCAGCAGGGCCTTGGCTTGGGCCTTGTCGCCCTTCATTTGCCAGGCCACGCCGAGGCGGTGGTCCAAGGGCAAGGCCTCGGCGCCCTCCAGGCCGCGGGCGCGCTCGAACTGCCGGATCGCCTCGTCGAGCTGGCCGGTTTCGGTGGCCACGCGGCCAAGGCCGTAACCCGCCGCGGCATATTGCGGCTGCTCGCGCTGCAGCTGCTCAAACCAGGCCTTGGACTTGGCGTACTGCTTGTCGCGCAGGTACTGGTAGCCCTGCCCCGCCCAGGCCTCGCGCCATTCGGTCTGCAGGCCCAGGTCCTTGCCGGGCTTGAGGCTCGCGAGCTCGCGCTCGGCCTCGGCATAGTTGTCCTCATGCTGGGCCACGCGGGCACGCATCAGCTTGGCATGCTCGGGCATGTCCCGCAGATCCTGGGCCAGCTCCTTGGCCTTGCTGACGCTGCCGCCGGCCATGCCGGGCGCCATCAGATAGAACTGCTGCAGGGCGCTGCGCATCTCGAAGGAGCCGGGCTCCAGCTCGAAGGCCTTGCTGAATGCCTCCTTGACCTTGCCGGCCAGGCTCATGGCCTTGAACATGCTGGCGCCCATCGCCTGCGCACCCAGCACGCGGCCGAGCGCGAAATGGCAGATGGCATCCCTGGGCTGGCGCTCCACGCATTGCTGCATGGTCTTGGCGGCCGCATCGAGCCGGGCACCGTCGCCCGCATCCAGCGCGCTCAGCGCCAGCGCCGCGGCGGCCTGGGTGTCGGCCGGGTTGGCGCGCAGGCGCGCCTGCGCCATCTTGTCGAGCTCCTCCGCCTTGCCGCCCTCCCAGACCGACTGCAGCTGCGGATCCTTGAACACCGCCGCCTGGGCAGACAGGACGGTGGCCAGCGACAGTGAGACCAGGCACAGAAGACGGTGTTTGCGCATGAGGGCTTGTGAATGGGTGAGTAGGTCTGGGCTCAACGTTGCGTGGAACGCTTGGTTGACGGCCTTGAAGTGGGCGCATTGTGCACAGCGCCCGCACGCTTGCCAGCCCTGGCTTTCGGCACTTGCGCCAGCGCCGCCCGCACATGCTCGACAAAGCGCGCCACCACCGGGCTGGCGCCGGCGCGCCAGATCAGGCTGGTCTCGCAGGCCGGCACCTGCGCCTGCAGCTGCTGGTAGCGCACGCCCGGCCGTTGCAGCGCGCTCAAGCCCTCGGGCACCCAGGCCACCCCCATGCCGGCCGACACCAGGTTGACGATGGTCTGCATCTGGATCGCCTCCTGCGCGATCTGCGGCGTGGCGCCATGGCCGCGGTAGAAGCTCAGCAGCGCGTCGTACAGCGAGGGCGCGATCTCGCGCGGGAAGATCACCAGCGGCTCGCTCAGCAGCAGCGCCAGCGCCGCGGCCGGCGCCCTGGGCAGCGCCAGGCTCTCGGGCAGGGCCAGCACCATGGGTTCGACGCTGATGCGCAGGGCCTCGAAACCGGCCGGCGCGGCGCCGGGCGGATGGATCACGAAGCCGGCATCCAGATCGCCGCGCTCGAAGTGATGCAGTTGCACGTCCAGCGTGGCCTCGCGCAGGGCCAGCGCAATGCCCGGATGCGCAGCGCGGAAGCTGCGCAACCACTGCGGCAGCTCGCCATAGCCGACGGTGGACACGAAGCCCAGGCGCAGGCGCCCGTGCAGGCCCGCGGCGGCCGATTGCAGCAGCGCGGGCAGCTGCTCGATCTCTTCGAGCAGCTTGGCCGCCACCGGCAGCAGGGCGGCGCCGGCGGGGCTCAGCGCCACCGAGCGCCGGTTGCGCTCGAACAGCGCCACGCCCAGGCTCTGCTCCAGCTTCTGGATCGCCATGCTGAGCGGCGGCTGGGTCATGCGCAGGGCCGCGGCGGCGCGCCCGTAATGCAGCTGCTGGGCCAGCACCAGGAATTGGCGGAGGCTGCGGGTCTCGATCACTGATACACCCTATGAATCATTAACTCATGAAACATATATTGGACCAGAGACTGGCCCAACTGCATACTCACCGCACTTCCTCTACCCTGCTTCGCACACCATGAGCTACAACCGCCGCTCCAAGAACATCACCGAAGGCGTGGCCCGCGCCCCCAATCGCTCCATGTACTACGGCATGGGCTACCAGGAGAGCGACTTCGGCAAGCCCATGATCGGCGTGGCCAACGGCCACTCCACCATCACGCCCTGCAACTCGGGCCTGCAGAAGCTGGCCGATGCGGCCGTCATCGGCCTCAAGGAGGCCGGCGCGAACCCGCAGATCTTTGGCACGCCCACCATCTCCGACGGCATGGCGATGGGCACCGAGGGCATGAAGTACAGCCTGGTGTCGCGCGAGGTGATCTCCGACTGCGTGGAAACCTGCGTGGGTGGCCAGTGGATGGACGGCGTGATCGTGATCGGCGGCTGCGACAAGAACATGCCCGGCGGCATGATGGGCATGCTGCGCGCCAATGTGCCGGCGCTCTACGTCTACGGCGGCACCATCCTGCCCGGCAAGTACAAGGGCCAGGACCTCAACATCGTCAGCGTGTTCGAGGCGGTGGGCCAGTTCAGCGCCGGCAAGATGAGCGAGGAAGATTTCTGCCAGATCGAGCGCCGCGCCATTCCCGGCAGCGGCTCCTGCGGCGGCATGTATACCGCCAACACCATGAGCTCGGCCTTCGAGGCGCTGGGCATGAGCCTGCCCTACTCCTCCACCATGGCGAACGTGGAAGACGAGGTGGTGGAGAACGTGAAGAAGGCCGCCGCGGTGCTGGTCGAGGCGGTCAAGCAGGACCTGAAGCCGCGCGACATCGTCACCAAGAAGGCGATCGAGAACGCGGTGGCGGTGATCATGGCCACCGGTGGCTCCACCAATGCGGTGCTGCACTTCCTGGCGATCGCGCATGCGGCCGAGGTGGACTGGACGATCGACGACTTCGAGCGCGTGCGCCGCCAGACCCCGGTGCTGTGCGACCTCAAGCCCAGCGGCCGTTACCTGGCGATCGACCTGCACCATGCCGGCGGCATCCCCGCGGTGATGAAGGAGCTGCTCAAGGCCGGGCTGCTGCATGGCGACGCCATGACCATCACCGGCAAGACCGTGGCCGAGAACCTCGCCGAGGTGCCTGACCTGCGCACCGACCAGGACGTCATCCGCCCGGTCGGCAAGCCCATCTACGCCGAGGGCCACCTGGCCATCCTGAAGGGCAATCTCTCGCCCGAGGGCTGCGTGGCCAAGATCACCGGCCTGAAGAACCCCGTCATCACCGGCCCGGCACGCGTCTTCGACGACGAGCAATCGGCGCTGGCCGCCATCATGGCCGGCAAGATCGTGGCCGGCGACGTGATGGTGCTGCGCTATCTGGGCCCCAAGGGCGGCCCCGGCATGCCCGAGATGCTGGCCCCCACCGGCGCCCTGATCGGCCAGGGCCTGGGCGAGAGCGTGGGCCTGATCACCGACGGTCGCTTCTCCGGCGGCACCTGGGGCATGGTGGTCGGCCATGTGGCGCCCGAGGCCTACGAGGGCGGCGTGATCGCGCTGGTGCACGAGGGCGACCGCATCACCATCGATGCGCACCAACTGCTGCTGGAGCTGCATGTGGACGCCGCCGAGCTGGCCAAGCGCCGCGCCGCCTGGGTGCAGCCCGCACCGCGCTACACCCGTGGCGTGCTGGCCAAGTTCGCCAAGAACGCGTCGAGCGCGAGCTCGGGCGCGGTGCTTGACAAGTTCGAGTGAGGTCGAGTCCGGGGTCAGGTCTTGACGGCCTGACCCCGCCATCGTGCAGTTCATCGCATGGCCGGCACGGGCCGCGGGCCGCTGTCGAACAATCGCGTCAAGCGGGCCCGCTGTGGGCCCGACCAGACCGATTGCCCATGATGATCAAGAACCTCGCCCTCAAGTCCGTGCTCGCGCTCGGCATCGCCAGCCTGTTCAGCGCCTGCGCCATCACCGTGAATGCCGACGGCGGCCCCACCGGCCAGCGCGTCATGCGCAGCACCGGCACGGCCAAGTTCCAGTGCGTGCAGAGCGCCAGCGGCCAATGCTTCTACGCGCTCTACACGAGCCGCTGCCAAAGTCTGGAAGGCACGGGCGGCAAGGCCGCCACCAGCTGCACCCATCAGGTGATCGAGGAATTCAGCGTGCCGGTGGGGCAGACGCGCGAACTGCATCAGCTGCCCAACGGCTACCAGCAATGCATGCGCGCCGACGCCAAGCCCGAGATCCCGCACTGCAGCTGAGCGCCAAGCCGGCGGCGGCGCCACGCTCAGCGGCGGCGCTGCTTCTCGCCCTGCCCCAGCGCTTCCAGCGCCTTCTCGCGGCGTGCGGCCTTCTTCTCGTCCATGCGCTCCATCACCTTCTTCTGCGTGTAGCCATGCGAGTCGGCCCAGGCCCACCAGGCGATGGCCAGACCGAAAGGCGCCAGCACGACGAGCCAGCTCCAGTCGACCACGGGCGCCACCGCTGCCAGCTTGAGCAACAACAGCACCAGGCCGATGGCTAAGAACCACATTGACAACTCCTTTCGCACGTGTGAAACCCTGCTGACGTGTTGGCGCGGGAACGCGCCCCTACAATCATTTCAGCAGCTTGCTTGACGGGACTGTAGAGCAGTTTGGTCGAGCCGGCGCGAGAGTTACCCTTCCTCGTGCATGACCCCCGAAAGGACGCTATGAAGTCGACCCTGATCGCCCTGGCCACCGTCGCCGCCACCCTGGCCGCAC
>Ga0208125_100469_pt1 | contig 23177 bp, 22 predicted proteins | sample LakWasM128_HOW14_2_FD_183938 | JGI IMG/M metagenome (GOLD analysis project Ga0208125, IMG submission 183938) | Freshwater sediment methanotrophic microbial communities from Lake Washington under simulated oxygen tension - Sediment Metagenome... | ecosystem: Environmental > Aquatic > Freshwater >...
ATCGGGCATTCTTATGACTGTTCATCCGGACTCCGGCTTTGCTTAGACAGGGGGTTTGGCGATTCCCAGTCTCTCAAAACCACTCCGGGTGAACACCCGCAACAACCTATTGAAGCTTCACACCTAGGGCCGCAGGATTTCGCGCCCGACGTTCTGCAGCTGGGTATGGCCGGTGAAGGCCATGGTCAGGTCCAGCTCCTTGTGGATGATCTCCAGCGTCTTGCTGACCCCGGCCTCGCCCATCGCGCCCAGGCCATAGAGGAAGGCCCGGCCGATGTAGGTGCCGCGCGCGCCCAGGGCCCAGGCCTTCAGCACGTCCTGGCCCGAGCGGATGCCGCCGTCCATGTGCACCTCGATCTGCGATCCCACCGCCTCGACGATGGCGGGCAGCGCATGGATGCTGGATTCGGCGCCGTCCAGCTGGCGGCCGCCATGGTTGCTGACGATCAGCGCGTCGGCGCCGGAGGCCACCGCCAGGCGCGCGTCCTCGACGTCCTGGATGCCCTTGAGGATGAGCTTGCCGCCCCAGCGCTTCTTGATCCATTCGACGTCGGCCCAGCTGAGCTGGGGATCGAACTGCTTGGCGGTCCACTCGGACAGCGAGCCCATGTTCTCCACCCCCTTCACATGGCCGACGATGTTGCCGAACTGGCGCCGCGGCGTGCCCAGCATGCCCAGGCACCAGCGCGGCTTGGTCATCAGGTTGATGAGGTTGGCGATGGTGGGCTTGGGTGGCGCGGACAGGCCGTTGCGGATGTCCTTGTGGCGCTGGCCCAGGATCTGCAGGTCCAGCGTCAGCACCAGGGCGCTGCACTGGGCGGCCTTGGCGCGCTCGATCAGGCGCTCGATGAAGTCGCGGTCGCGCATCACGTAGAGCTGGAACCAGAACGGTGCCTTGGTGCGCGCGCGCACGTCCTCGATCGAGCAGATGCTCATGGTCGAGAGCGTGAAGGGGATGCCGAACTTCTCGGCCGCCCTGGCTGCCAGGATCTCGCCGTCGGCATGCTGCATGCCGGTCAGGCCGGTGGGCGCGATCGCCACCGGCATCGCCACGCGCTGGCCCACCATGGTGGTGGCGGTGCTGCGGTTCTCCATGTTCACGGCGACGCGCTGGCGCAGCTTGATGGCCTGGAAATCGGCCGAGTTGGCGCGGTAGGTGCTCTCGGTCCAGGAGCCCGAATCGGCATAGTCGTAGAACATGCGCGGCACGCGCCGCTGGGCCAGCAGGCGCAGATCTTCGATGCAGGTGATCACGGGCATGGGGGTCTCCTTGGTTTGGAACGCATGCTAGGGCCTGGGCCGCGGCGCGCCGGGAAAGTTCTTCAGCCGCGGGCTGAAACTTATTCTTCCTGCAGGCGCTGGCAGCGGCCGCGCAGCCAGGCGCCGAAGGCGGCCGCCGCGCCCGACCCGCTGTGCTGCAGCAGGCCATAGCATTTGGCGGCCGGCACGCTCAGGGGGAAGAGCCGCTGCAGCGCGCCGCTGTGCAGATAGGGGCCGGCCAGCGTCGGCCGCCCCAGCGCCACGCCCTGGCCGCACACCGCGGCCTCCAGGGTCAGGCCGAGGTCGACGAAGCGCGTGCCGCTGGCGGGCTCGGGCCAGGCCAGGCCGGCGGCGCGCAGCCAGGGCGTCCAGGGCTCCAGCGGCGTGCGCAGCAGCGGCCAGTCCTGCAGGTCGGCGGGCTGGCGCAGCGGCGGCATGCGCGCCAGCAGGCTGGGCGCGGCCATCGGCGTGACCACGTCGCGCAGCAAGACCTGACCCTCGGGCATGTCGCCATGCCGCACCTCCACGTCCGCCGGCGGGCTGGTCTCGTCCAGATAGGGAATCGACAGCACCAGCTCCAGCTCCAGCTCGGGATGGGCGGCGGTGAACTCGGGCAGGGCCGGCACCAGGATCTGGCGCGCGAAGGTGGGCGGCACGGTGACGCGCAGGCGCTCCAGGCGCTGGGCGCTGCGCTGGTGCAGGGGCACGGCGGCCAGCAGGCTCAGCGCGGCGCGCACCTGCTCCAGATACTCCTTGCCGGCGGCGCTCAGCGCCAGCGGCTTGGCGGTGCGCATCAGCAGCGTCAGGCCCAGCAGCTCTTCCAGCGTGCTGATGCGTTTGCTGACCGCGCTGGCGCTGACGCAGAGCTCCTCGGCGGCACGCTCCAGGCTGCCCAGCCGGGCGGTGGCTTCAAAGGCGCGCAAGCCGTCGATGGAGGGGAAGCGGAGGTCCGAAGCGGGGGCGCTGCTCATGCCCGCACTGTAGCGGCATGCGATGATTTGCCCATGAGCGAAACCTCGGTGCCCCAGCTATTGCCACGCCGGCCGGTCTGGCAGCGCCTGCTGTGGGTGCTGGCCGGCATCGCCAGCCTGACGCTGGGCATCATCGGCATCTTCGTGCCGCTGCTGCCCACCACGCCCTTCGTGCTGCTGGCGGCCTTCTGCTTTGCGCGCGGCAGCACGCGCTGCGAGGCCTGGCTGCTGAACCATCCGCGCTTCGGGCCAATGGTGCGCAACTGGCGCGACCACCATGCCGTCCCGCTGCGCGCCAAGCAACTGGCCTGGACCATGATGACGCTGGGCTCGCTGTGGGCCGCCTACCGGCTGCCGCTGGCCTGGTGCTGGCTGCCGGCCGCCTGCTGCGCCTGCGTGGCCTTCTGGATGTGGCGCCTGCCGACGCGCTGAGCACCTGAGCGTCAGGCCCGCTCTCAGGTCCGCCCTCAGACCTGCGCGCTACGCGGCAGGCGCATGCGCAGGCACATGCCGCGCGGCCGCTCGGGCAGTTCCAGGCTGCCGCCCAGCTTGTGCACGATGCTGTAGACGATGTACATGCCCAGGCCCGAGCCGCCCTGGCCGCGTTTGGTGGTGAAGAAGGGCTCGAAGGCATGGCGGCGCGCCTCCGGGCTGAGGCCCACGCCGTCGTCGCTGTAGCTGATCAGCAGCTGATCGGCGCCGCAGGCCTCGGCAGCGATCTCGATCTGGCCGCCCCGGCCCGCGGGGAAGGCATGGGTGAGGCTGTTCATGATGAGGTTGGAGAACACCTGGGTGAGCAGGCCGGACACCTGGGTCATCTCGAGCGCTTCCGGGATGTCGAGCCGGCATTCGATGCCGGCCTTGCGCAGCACCGGGCTGTGCACCGAGACCACGCTGCGCAGATAGTCGGCCAGCCTGAAGGTCTCCAGGGTCTCGGCCTGCTGGTCCACCGAGATGCGCTTGAAATCGCCGATCAGGGTGGCGGCGCGCTGCAGATTGCGCTCCACCAGCTCGGCGCTGGCGTGCATCTGCTCGGCCAGTGCGGTCAGCTCCTGGCGGCTGACGCGCTCGCCCCGCAAGGCCTGCAGGCTGCGCGCGGCCGCATCGCCCAGGCCCGAGGCCGCCGTGATGGCCACGCCCACCGGGGTGTTGACGTCATGCGCGACGCTGGCCACCAGCCGGCCCAGCGAGCTGAACTTCTCGCGCTCCATCGCCTGCTGGGCGCGCTTGGCCTGGGCCAGGTCCAGCGCCAGCAGCAGGCGCTCGTAGAGCTTGGCGATATGGCTGGCGCGCAGCAGCTCGTCGCGCGACCAGGCGCGCAGCGCGTGCTGCTGGTCCAGCCACAGCACGGCGCGCACCCGACCCTGCAGGCGCAACGCGAACTCCAGGCGCGACTGCGGCAGCACCAGCCCGCTGGCGCCGGCCAGCGCGCTGAGCTCGGCATGGCAGGGGTGCAGGCTCCACTCCGACAGCGCCAGCGGCTGGTGCAGCGCGTCCAGCATGGCCAGGTAGCGCGGGCAATGCTCGGCGTCCAGCGCCGCGGCCACCGGCGGAAGCGGGGTAAATTCGCCGCGGCCCTGGGCGTCCCACCAGAACTGCACCGCGTCCACCGCCAGCACCGATTCGATCTCGGGCCGCATCGCCTGCACCGCGGCGGCCAGGTCCTCTTCGCTTTCGATGCTCCACATGCGGTTGGACAGGTTCAGCAGCCGCTCCTCGGGCGGCTGCTGGCTGAGGTCGAAGCGCGCCAGGGCGCTCAAGCGCTCGGGCAGGCTGAGCCGGTAGAGCTCGCCCTCCAGTTCCTGGTGCTGCCAGAGATGGTTGAGCGCGGCCTGCAGGCGGCCCTGGTTCTGGTAGAGCTTGGCCAGCGCACGGTGCGCGGTGCTCTGCTGGCGGCGCGCGCCCAGCCGCCGCGCCAGCTCCAGGCTCTCCTCGCCGCAGCGTATCGCCTCGGCGATGTCGTCGCCCGCCGCGGCCAGCTCGGTGAGGGTGGCGCTGGCCATGGTCTGCAGCCAGGCATAGCCGGCCAGGCGCGCGCGCGCCAGCGCCTCGCGGCACAGCTGCAGGGCCTGCTCGTGCTGGCCGCGCGCCTGGGCGCTGCGCGCCTCGTGCCATTGCGCCTCGGCCACATAGTCGCGATGCCCGGCGCGCGCCGCCGCCGCCCGGCCCAGGCCGAACTCCTGTGCCGCCGCCTCGTACTGCTGGCGGTTGAACAGGCCCACGCCGAGGTTGATGCGCAGCTTGCTTTCCAGGTAATCGTCGTCCAGGCCTTGCAGCAGGCCGCGCGCATCGCTGTGGAAACGCTCGCCGGTGGGCCAGTCGCCCAGCGCGTAATGGATCTGGCCGAGGCCGATGCGGGCGGCCACGCCGGTGCGCCCATCGCCCAGCATGGCGGCCAGGTCCAGCGCCTGCGACCAATGCGTGCTGGCGAGCTGGTATTCGCCCATCTGGTAATGCAGCCGGCCCAGCGCCTCGTGCAGGCGCGCCGCCTGCTGCGGCAAATGCGCCTCGGTGGCCTGTTTTAGCCCGGCCTCGAGCTGGCGGCGCAGGTCCAGCGCCAGGCCCAGGCGTTCCAGCACGAAGAAGCGGCCGTACAGCGCGTCCAGCGCCGCCGCCGTCCGACCTTCGGCCTGCCAGCGCGCGCCGAGCTGCTCGTACAGGGCCGGTGTGCAGCGCGGATGCCGCAGCGCGGCGCGGCGCAGGCGCTGCAGGCAGGGCTGGGGTTCCTCGGCGTTCGGCGCGTTCAGTGTCTTGGGCGTCATGCGGCTCGGTCGGGCTCAGAGCTTGAGCATACCCAGCCCGGGCCCGGGCGTGTAGAGGCTCAGAACAAGGGCAGGTTCTCGGCCCTGGACGGCGCGGCGGGCTTGCTGCCGCGCCGCGGCGCTGCGGCGTCGCCGGGGCGCGACAGGCTGCCGATGCGCACGCCCAGCAGGCGCAGGCGCTGGCTCAGGTCCACGCGCTTGAGGCAGGCGCCGGCTGCGCGGCGGATCGCCTGTGCATCCTGGGTGGGCAGCTCCAGGGTGAGGTCGCGCGTGACGGTGCGAAAGCCCTCGAAGCGCAGCTTGATGCCCACCGTGCGGCCCAGATAGCCCTTGCGCTCGAGGTCGGCGGCGAGCTGCTCGCACAGGCGCGTGAAGATCGCGCCCAGTTCGGCGCGGTCGTGCTTGGCGTGCAGGTCGCGTTCGAAGGTGGTCTCGCGGCTGATCGAGACGGGCTCGCTGTGCGTCACCACCGGCCGGTCGTCGCGGCCATGCGCGGCCTCGTGCAGCCAGGCCGCATAGCTCTCGCCGAAATGCTGGCGCAGCAGCGCCGGGTCGGCGGCCGCCAGCTCGCCCACGCTCTCGATGCCCAGTTCCAACAGCTTGGCGCCGGCCTTGGGGCCGATGCCGTTGATCTTGCGCACGCCCAGCGGCCAGATGCGGGCGGGAATCTCCTCGGCCAGGAGGATGGTGATGCCGTCGGGCTTGTCGAGCTCGGAGGCGATCTTGGAGAGCAGCTTGTTGGGCGTGATGCCGATCGAGCAGCTCAGGCCGGTGGCGCGCAGCACCGAGTTCTTGATCTCGCGCGCCACCGCGCGCACCCCGCCCAGCGGATCGTGGCCCACCGGCTCGCGGATGCCGGGCACGTCGGAGAGGTCGATGTAGGTCCAGTATGGCGAAAATATTTTCGCTGTTCCGCAGCCATGCTTGACGGAGCGATCGGTGTTCAAGCCATCAACATGTCTATGAAAAATCCCTCTGTAGTGAGCTGGAACGAAGGGCATCATCCATTCATCGTGGAGCTAGATAAGTTACATAAGTTCGTAAGACTGTACATTTAGGCTGATTTCACCGCTTTGAGCTGCACTTTTCTGACGCTTGAACCGGGTGAAGTCTGTGGCGATCGACCACCGCTTCCATTGAATCTCAGATCGGTTTGAAATCGAAGACCGCCTGTTCGGGCCCCTCGGGGCCAGTCGCGCCTTCTCGCTCTAGGCCGCTAGCGCGAACACCGAGCAGCCTGAGGCGCCGGGAAAGGTCAACTCGCTTGAGGCAAACAGCTGCTGCCTTGCGGATCGAGCCAACGTCAGAGACGGGTGTCTGCAAAGTTATGTCCCGAGTTGCCGTTTTGAAGTCATCAAATCGAACCTTGATGCCAATCGTGCGACTCAGGTAGCCCTTGCGCTGTAAGTCTTCTGCAAGCTGTTCGCACAGTGCGGTGAATATGCGCCGCAACTCAACCCGGTCTCGCTCCACGTTCATATCGCGATCGAAGGTCGTCTCGCGGCTCATGCTTACCGGCTCACTATTGGGCTGGACAGGGCGTTCGTCGTGACCGTGAGCGGCCTCGTGCATCCACAGGCCGGTTGAACGTCCAAAATGTTCCACGAGCTCGACCTTGTCACGTGCTGCGAGTTCGCCGATTGTTGTGATGCCTATGGATGCTAATTTCTCAGTGGCCTTTGGTCCAATGCCGTTGATGCGTCTGGCCGGGAGCGGCCAGATTCGAGTCGGCAAATCGGCCATGGTTACCAGTGTGATGCCATCGGGCTTGTCGAGGTCAGAGCACAACTTGGCTAACAGCTTGTTGGGGGCAATGCCGACCGAACAAGTGAGACCGGATGCTTCCCTCACAGCGAGCTTGATGCGTTCTGCGATCGCCCGCGAGCCCTCATCAAGCTCTGACACGTCAGCATAGACTTCATCGATGCCGACGTCCTCAACGAATTCGCTAATCGATTTCACAGCACTCTTGAACAGGCGCGAATGGTGTCGATAAAGCTCAAAGTTGACCGGCAAGAGTACCGCTTGAGGAGCGAGCTTCGCGGCCTTCATGGTGGGCATTCCGGAATTAAGGCCCAGGGCGCGAGCTTCATAGGTGGCAGTGGTGAGCACGCCGCGCCCTGTGTACTGCGACAGCCTGGAGAATTCGCGTGTCCCGTCGGCTAACAAGCGCGGCTCATGCTGGCGATGGCCGGCTACAACCATCGGGACGCCGCGTAGTTCGGGGTACCGCGACAACTCGCAGGACGCGAAGAACGCGTCCATGTCGATGTGTGCAATTCGACGTTCGACGGTCATGAATTGATGGTTCGAACTTTGCCAGTCTTAATGGCAGTTTCGCAGCTAATTGCCGCTTGCAAAGGGTCACCTTTCATTGGCTGGCCGCTTGAGTTGGCCTCACGGCGATCCTGAGGCTCGTGTTGCGATCAAAGACTGATTCCTGGCCATGCGTTCTGTGACGACTTTGCTGATCAGGCTTCGATTAATTGTCGAGCATTGGGCAGATCCAGAAGGCGGGAAGCGCACGATGATTTGCTGCCGTTGGCTTCTCTGGCTCCGGTGTACGCTGAGCGAGTACCCCAGCGTGAGACTGTCGAGTGAGCATGATGAAGTAACTGCTCATGCTCGGAACTCTGCGTGCGGGCAGCCACCGTAACCCCACGTTTAGCGGCGCTTTCTAAATACCTTCTCCACCGGCCCGAGCAATTCCCAGGACTCACACTCAAGCCCCTTGGCCAGCTTGAGGAGAGCGAGCAACGTAGGTTGGCTCAGCCCTCGTTCGAGCCGACTGATGTACGAGCGCTCGATGCCCGTTTCTAGGGCAAGCGCCTCTTGGGACAATCCGATTTCAAGTCGCCTCACCTTAGTGGTCTTGCCGAACACCTTAGCGATACCCTCATCGAGGCTGCTGTACCCCTTGGGGCGACCCGGTTTTGGGACATTCTTGGGGCGGAATTGCATCCGCCAAAGCTCTAATATTTGAGCTATCTACGCCACGTTAAAGATAACTCAAATTGGCCAAAAGTGAGTTCAGGATGGCGGGCGTCGGGATGTCTTTCTTCGAAGCACTCTCAACTCTGGCGTACCGTGCGGACCTAGCTCAGCATGCAGTTCGCTAAGGAAGTCAATGAAGTCAATTCCCAGCGCAAGCAACCAGTCGCGAAGCTCTATAACGTCGAGCCTGCGCTCACCGCTTTCGACCTTGCTGATCAGTGCCTGATCGCGTCCTAGCCTGTCGGCCAAGTCAGTCTGGCGGAGGCGTTGCCTTAAACGCGCATGCTGGAGCTTCTCCAGGAATATTTCGTTGTGACGGGTATGAAGAGTTTTGACCATGGTGCTTTCCGCGGCGAACCCTAGTTCATGTCATGCCGTATTCGGTAAGCGAATTTTTTCCCCGCTGTCGGACTCGCCTATGCGCTGCACTGCTTGGCGCAGTTGCATTGGACGCACAGAATGCGCAGTGAGTTATTTAAACCTCGGGTGGGCCACCGTCTCGAGCTCGTCGTCTTTCCCCGTAAAACATGTTCATTTCGCATCAGCAGTACGAGGTTTTAATTCCCCCGAACCTAGCCCAACCTGGTTCGCAGCATTGGCGCATGGTCGAGTTGACCCTTCACGCGCCCTGGTTCCTACTTTCGGTGGAAGTCGTCGATCCGGATGTGGCCGGGCACAGCATGACGCGGACACTGTGCATTGCTTGGGAGCACGATCTGGCTGACGTCATCCGCTCGCTTGACACCTTTCAAGTTAAGGGCGTTGTCTGCATGATGCCGGCTTGGCAGTCGCCTACAAAACAGTGGTCGTCACGCGAGATCTGCGAGATTTGGCTCCATCGCTCCGCCAGCGGACAGCACGTCACGCTGTGTGATTTAGCTGGCAATAGTATTGATTGCGGGTTGATTCCCGAGCATGTAGAGCCGGTCAAGATGGAGTTGCTGCTGCGCATGTTCCCAAGGCGAGTGGCCGAGGGATCAAAAAAGCCATCCGGCGGTCGCCGATCGCGCCGGTTCGCTGGCGGCGTCAAGGCGGACGCATGAAGTGCAGCACCGTAGCCCTGATCTGGCCGGCATCCGTCATGACCGTTGAATTGGTTCCCTGATTCGTGCCAAGAGTCAATTCGCAACTATTGCGATGTGGTTAGTTTCATCTAGACGAGGCGCAATGCCCCTGCGCCCAGAACGCCTCCGATGAAGTTGGACGAGTTTTGGGGACTGGGCCGAGATAGCGCGCTAACTCATGGTCCTAGACATGCCCGTAGCAACGCTCTGCGGAGGCCCTGCACCATGTGCGCCCCCGTGAATGTTCAAGCCGCTGCTGCTGAGCAAGTGTCACGCTCTCCCAGAGCACTCTGCTGCAGCACACGTTGAATGTGCGACTGGACTTCTCGGTCTTCACGGGCGTCGAGCCGGGACACATTAGTTCTCTAGACGCAGCGACGATATGGCACTTTCGCAAGCTGCAAGGGGCAGCCGATTGACTGAATAGCGTACGGATTGAAGGCGCTCGAATGCCAGCCTCCAAATTGATGATGATCCAGTTCGAGTACTTCGTGCGAGTCATTTGCCTGGCACTGCATCTGGATTTGGACGAACAAGCAGCGATCCTTGGCGTGCCTCGTGTTGCGTTGCTTTCAGTGCGCGACGGCGCATTGACAGAAGCGCTGCTATACGCCGCTGAACTGATAGACGCGATGGTTGCAATCTATGCTGCACTCGGTTCCATCTACTCCAACGACACCGAAGCCGAGTGCTGGTTGCGCCGCCCCAATACGGCGCCGCCTTTTGGCGGGCTAGCGCCCCTAGATGTGATCCTGCGGCAGGGTCCGGCCGCAGCGTCAAGAGTTGCTCAATATCTTGAATCGGCAGCAAGTGCGGACTTTTCGTAATCTAGGAAAGCGCTGTTTGCCTCGGATGGAAACCAGCGAAGTTGACCTTGATGAGTGCTCAACGCGATAAAGGCTGTATAGCGCTTGATGCGGACGGTGTCTTGCTTGACTACAACCAAGCCTACTCTCATGCCTGGGGGCGGGCGTTCGGGCAAGTGCCTCCTACCAAGAATCCGTGCGCCTATTGGGCTGTAGACAAGTTTCAGGTTGAGCGGCTCGAGGGTGATCGGTTGGCGCACTTCAGGAAACACTTCAACGAGGCATTTTGGTCAAGCGTGCCGGCACTGCCTGGCGCCGTGGCCGCGTGCCGCCAACTAGTCGCGGCTGGGTACTCGCTAGTTTGCGTGTCTGCACTGGCTGATTGTTTCGCTGCGGCCCGGCAGTTCAATCTTGAGCAGCATGGTTTTCCCATCTCCAACCTGATTACGACTGCAGGGCAGGCAGGTAACCGGAGTCCAAAGGCGGACGCGTTGCAGGCTCTCGGCCCAGTTGCATTTGTCGATGACTATCTACCGTACCTACGAGGTTTGCCGCCAGGCATACATCGCGCCCTGGTAACAAGGGATCCGGTCGCCAGTCCAAATGTGGGCCCTGAAATCGCGATAGCTCACTCACAGCACAAGGATCTGCAGACGTTCGTGGAGTGGTGGTTGCGCGGTTGCTCGCGGCCCAGGCGACAACGAATGCCGAGTAGATGATTAAAAAGCCAGCGCCATCGGACGCAACAATTCGCAGTGGCCTAAGCAACTAGCTGCCGCCGCATGTTGGTCATCGAATTCGCGGCGCCGTACTGAATTGACTGCCGACAAGACCCGAAGTCGGCAGAGTGCCCCTTCAATATTAGGCCACGCGTATGTCAGCTGAGCAGTGATTGCCGCCAGTCGCTCGCCGTCGCCGGACTCACGCTGTCGACCTACTACCGGACACTGACTTGCCAGCCCCATGCCGGGCGAACAGTCGATCCGGAATGGGCTGCGGTCATTCGTGGCGACTTGGCGGACCACGCCGTCGGTAGCTGTATGCACACGACCCTAAGCAGACCACCCGTGCGCGGATTGCGCTCACCTACAGCTGCCATTCGTCATTGGCCAATTAACTCCCGAGGTTAGTGCCGTCGGCAACTAGCCCTTGGCGCCAACTAGTCGGCGCGTCGCGATCCAGAGCGATAGATAAGGATGCTCGCCCCGAGCACAAGAATGCTTGCCAGTGCATGCACAGTCATAACGGCAACAGCCTCGTCCGTAAAAACTTTTCGCATCAACCACAGCGCGGCAACGAGTAGCGCAAAGCTGTATATGCTGACGCACACGCGCATTGGCAGGAATTGGAGGTCTTTGGAGCTTGCAATTGGCTCCCAGTCGACGATTTCGATCCTGGCAAACATAAGCATCATCACGATCGGGGATGCCAAAATCGTGCCGATCAGGCCAAAGTGAACTTGCGGGTCCTCGCCTGACAAACTGCCGACGCCAAAGCGTGCAACAGCAACGCTCGCGTATAGGAGGAGCGGTACGCCGCACCAGAGCCCTAATACGAAGACATACGGAAACACAGACCGAATCATCGATCGCATGAAATCCTCGTTTCATCGAGCGTCAAAGAAGTCTATCGCCATTGTTTGGCGTAGCCTACCGATCTCAATGCGCCAGACGCTGAGTCTAGTTGCTAGAGCGCCGATGCAGCCGGCGTTGGTTGGCCCGACTGCAATTGCGAGTTGCGCTGCATTTCTCGGCGTGTACTCAGTTGCCTTTCGTGGCTTTGAGAGCCAGGCACTGGGCCTTGCATTTCCACTTGGTCAAGTGGGCCCTGGCGATGTCGGAATGGTCTTTGGCGTGGGAATCTTGCTACTCAGTTCACTGACCATGTTCGCGAGAGGCGGGACGCACAATCCGCGAACAGTCGCCAGCTATGCGACCATTCCCACCTGGGGTGCTATCTGCCAATCGCACGGCACATTTGGCTTCAGCCTCTGGGGTGCCGCCGCTGGCGTGGCAACTAGAAAGTTCAACGCAACTGCATTTCCGACGACCGCGCTGGCACCTGTTGCGACCGCATTCTTCATCAGCGTTGCGTATCACCTTGTAATCCTTGGCATCGCATTTTTGGTCTGCGCAGCCTTTGCCGCACCACTGATGTACTTGATGGCCGGCATCGGAACTCTGAGCTGCTTGAAGGGATCGTTCCCGTGCGATGCCGGTGCCGACGGGTGGAGCGCATTCACCGTGTCGATTGCTTGGATGACTTGCTCAGCGGTCTTCTGGCTGTGGATTTCAGACCTGTGGTTCGGGGTCCGCCGGATTGTGGAAGCTCGTCGAACGATTCGAAGAATTGAGTTTGGTGCTGTCAAGTACCGCAAGCCTGCTGCAGGAACAGCGCCGGCGCTCGAGGTCCTTCATTTATCTGACCTCCACTTCGTCGGGGACGATCTGGCGGGGCGGGCTGAGTCGTTAGGGCGAGAGCCAATCGGCAACCGGTTACTTGAGGAGCGCTTTGCTGAATTGGCAGAGGACCTTCAGCGCTGCGATGTGATTGTCTTCAGTGGGGACCTGACTGACACAGGATCGTCTTCCGAATGGAATGCGCTGAAAAATGTCATTGAACGCTGGCCTGAACAACTACGCCAGAAAGTGTTTGTCGTTCCTGGCAATCATGATGTCAACGTCATAGCGCCCGCGAACAGGGTTCTTCGCGAGCGTGATACAGACGATCTTCACGGCAGGCATCTTCGACAGGCACTGTTTGCAAGGTTCGCTCGCCAGCTCACGCTGCCTGGGGATGCACATGCAACCTTCGCTGCTTCCGGTGAGTTGGAGCTTCGTCCCGCAAGCCATTGGTTTGATTCTTTGCTCGGTGAGATGGCATCCTTCGTCCAAGCCACCTACACCGGCGATGGACCACTAACGACTGGCAACGCATTCCGTTGGACGGTTCCTGTGTCGGTGCGGAGGCTTTCAACGGCGGCCGGAAGATTTGCTCTTGTCGGCGTGGATACATCGAATTGGGGACTTACCGCATTCTCGAACGCACTGGGGTCATCTCATGTCAAGACTCACCTTTGTGTCATTGAGTGCGCACGGACCCTTGCAATGGAGGGCTTCACGCCTATCGTGGTGGGGCACCATGCCATGATCCCCATTTGCGAGCGCGGGACTGCACCAAGCACGGGGAGCAAGGCAAAGGACGCGAAGAACGTAATATTTGTGGCCGGCGCCGCTCAACTGTATGGGGATGCTTGGTTTGAGGGCCTTGTTGACAGTGTGCCCGCGCCCGGGTTTGTCTACCTTCACGGGCATCGCCATGTAACGCGCCACATTGGGACAGAACTTCGGCCGGGTCGACGTGGATACCTCCTAGGCGCCCCTTCGCTGTTGTTCGGGGACGAATGGGATGGCTCGAGCAGCAAGATTGCACTGCGACATCGCATCCGCCTTCAAGGCGCAGACTCGAGTTCAATTGCAGCGGAAGTAAACCAGTTGTGGGTCGAGACGATCGAGCTTCATAGCACGTCAAGCTAGCCTTTCGAGCCGCCGTTGAGTGAATGCAATGCGGAATCGCGACCGATCCTCGTCCCACCTGCAACCGCCGGGTCTGAGCCGGGAAAGGTTCAACCGGCCGCCGTAGGGGCTCGGAGATAAGGACCGCGTCTGTCTCGTTCCGGTCGAGTGTGCCAGTCACGCCCCGCAGCAGTGGTCGTTAGCCTGGCGACATCGGGTGAGCGACAAGTCTCGAGAGTGCCGCGGGCACAGAACATGCTGCCCCTCATGTGACCGTTTTCGGTCTCGGCTGTCGCTCACCCGCGGAGCGCGACCGGCAGCTCTCAGCCCTAGCCAAATGCCCCAGACAATCAGGCGTCGGTTGGAATCGCCAGGCATGCCGGCCCCCAGAGAACAGGGAGTGTCTATGGACTTCGCTGAATACGAGCGCCCAGGCATCAATGCCTACAAGGAGTTCGCAGAGACGGTGGCGGCGCTGCTGAAGGAGGCCATCGTTGCCGAAGATGGCCAACTGTCAGTCCCGGCCAGGAGCGGTAGTTCGCCCATCCGATGCAGGAGACAGTTCTAGGCTGATCTCAGTCACTCGCAGGCTGACGCCTGTGCGGCAGCATTGGCGAAGACCGGTCGTTGGGCGCCGCGAGCACCTACCCGCGACTTCGCGCGCCTAACCGGGCGCCCGACAGCGGCACAAGCGGCCTTCTGCACGAACGGCTGGTCCAGTCTGCCGCGCGAGACTCATGTCGCCCCGGGCTGCCCCTTGCACCCTAGACATCAGCTACCTGCGCGATGTGCTGATTCGCTTGCCCACGCACCCAGCCAGCCGGATCGACGAACTCCTGTCGCATCGTTGGTTACTGAGCTGACTGAAATGGGCCTCTAACGGAGTCCCCATGACACCTCAAGACCTTCACTGGACCGAGAGCAACATCGAGAGCATTGATGTGGACGGCCGAACATTGTCTGTTGTAGCGTCGAACGTGTTCGTACTCGGTGGCGTGGGGCCGCGTCGGATTCGAGCGACGTTTACGGGAGTCTCTAAAGCACGGCGTGAGGTGACAGATTGAAGGCGCTGGCAACCATCTGTGGCTAGCTTGGCCGGTCAGTATCGGTTCCGTATTTCGATGGCCTCTTCGACGGCGTCCGCCAGGTGGTGGGCGATCCAGGCGTACTTGGCTTTGCTGTCAAAGCCAGAAGGGTCATAGCACTTCACGATGCTTGAGAGCTTGCGTCCCGTGTTGGAGTAGCCGATGAAGTCGAACGGGTTCGCGCCGGCTGAGGCGGTCTCCCCCTGCAGGTTCTTCAGCCCGTGGATGCGCACGCCCACTACACCCATGCCCCTGTCCCAGGCCTTGACGATTTCGTGGTTAATCCACTTTCGATTGGCGGTGCCTTGGCCAACCAGAATGATGGCGCAGGTGCGGCCATACATCTGGCCATCTATCCAACGCTCGATGGCGGCTGCCCCGCCGCCGACGACCTGTTCCCAGTCGTTGTCCCGCGCGGGGGCGTTGCCCTCGATGCTGCCCATTTGCCTGACCTGGGCTGCTCGGGTGCAGTCGGGGACGTAGTGAAAGCTATAGAAGCATTTGCGAGCCATCGTGCATCCCTAGGCGTGACGAGCTGGGGCCTATGCCAGCCAGCCGGAGAAGTTCTCGTAGCCCTTCCCGGCGTCCCAGTCATAGAGCTTGAAGAGTTCAGACAGCTTGAACCCCTTGCCGCGGCGGTCGGCTCCGACGTTCACGCTATAGGTGGCCGAGCCGTCGATCTTCTTGTAGTCGACCCACTTACCGTCGAGCCACTCAATCAACGTCGCCGTCTTTCCATCACCTGAATACTTCACGCCGACAAAATCAAGCGGGTTCGGGCCCAGCGCTTTGACCTTCTGGTCCTTGCCCTTGACGCTGTTGATGTGCACCGCGAGCAAATGGTTGCCCCGCTTGAAACTCCTTAGGATTTCGTAGCGGACCCAGGGTCTCTTGTAGGTCTCGGTCCCGACGAGCACGCAGGTGTTGGAGGTGTTGTCCAGAGCGTCGTCAATCATCTCCATCAAGGCCGAGTCGCCTTTCAACCTGGACTCCTCCCACACGGAAGCGTCGAAGTAGCCGGCCTCCTCACGATCCGGCTTCGTTGTCCAGTGGTTTCGCACGGCGTTCGCACGGAAGTCGATGACGTCTTGGTAGTGGAAGCTGAAGAAGACTCTTTTGGCCATAGGAGCGCAAGGGAAAGGTGAGGCTGTTGGGCTTAGGTCGCGCGCGTTTCAATGGGCGAGATGCCCAGCTCGCGGTACAGCAGACTGATGAAGTCCAATGGGCCTAGGTCGGCAGGGACCGTGTAGTTGAGCTTTGCGGCCAACGTCCGTGCTGCGCCGCCGGTCCTGCCTATCGGGATGCACTTCGCGTCGGGGTGCAGCGCGCTGAAGAGGGCGTGCTCATCGTTGACGCCCTCCATGCCACCGATGAACACCGCAGCATCGAACTCGGCCGACCTGAGCATCGCTTGGCGCATAGCGAGTAGGCTCTTGTCCCGGTCACCGTCGACCGCGTCAACATAGGTCACGTTCGCGAAGTTCTTGTTCTCTTCAGGGAAGTCCTCCTGAGGGATGAGCTTCGTCTGGAAGAGGCTGACCGCAGTGGCGTACTGAACGCCCAGCTCCTTCGCGGACGCCCAGAGCATGGGCGTGATGGCCGGGTGACCACCCCAAACGATGGTCCTGCGACCGAGGGCGACAGTGGCCAGAGCGCTGACTGCCGACTGGATCATCTGCGGCTCGCAGTCCTGGTCAAAGGGGGCACGCCCGGGCATGGGGACGCTTGCCGACATGAAGATGGCGCCCACCTCAAATCCCCTCGAGGGTGGACAGGTCCCAGCCGGCGAGCCGGCTCCTGATCCACTTCACGGAGTTGAAGTTCATGCCAAGCCAGCCGAGGTGGCCGATCCATTGCTCCGAAAGTCCCACATGGTCGTAGACCACCACAGCCGGTCGCGTATCTTTATCGTGGACGGCCTGCTGCAGGGTCACGGCGGTGGGCACACCGACACTGGGATAGGCGACGAGGGGGCTTCCGGAAGGCATCTTTAGCAGTATGGAGCGTCGCTGTCCCAGACCCGCCATCGAGCCGCCCATGCTTTCTATTGAGGCGCGCAGATGCCCAGCGATGTTCGCGTGGCGCAGCGCGATGCTTTTGCTGCGTAACACTTCGACCTTCAAGGCGATGGCCTCAACGACCGGGTCTGTGAGCTTTGCGCCGTCAAGATCGCCGTCAGCGAGCGGCATGGGGGTGGCAAGGGCGCTGAAACGCGATGCCGTGTGGCCAGGCCATAGCACTTGGAGGATGGAGATGTGCTTGTCTGTCGCGCGTCCCCATTCGGCCCGCGTCCAGCGGCTATCGAAGAATCCTGGGGTGTCCAGCATGACGACCACGTCGGAGTCGCACAGGCGATGCCAAAGCATCTCTTGGAAGTCGGCCGCAGCTCCGACCGAATGCGTGTCGAGGAAGACGTCGAATTGACGGGCCGAGAGCTCCTCAAACAGCTGGACGGCGACGTCCCGCGAGTCATTGCGCTTGTAGCTGATGAAGACGCGGCGTTGCTCCGGCAGCAGCCCAAGGCACTGCATCGCCACGCCGGCCGGCTTGACGAGGAGCTTGTCGTCTGGATGCAGGGCAAGGGCATTGATGGGCCGGAGGCACTCGGGTAGCTCGGCACTGACGTTGGTGAGACTGCTGACCAGCGGCACTACGGGGATGCTGAGGCGGATGAGGTTGGCGTGCTCAGGCAGCTCGGCGCCAGCACCGCCGAAGAAGACGGCTACTGCCGGGACCGTGTCCACGAACTTGTCGCCGTAGCCCTCTGTGATGGTGAAATGTTCATCGGGTAGCAGACCGAAGTCTTCCATCGCCTTCGCGACGGTGGTGCCAAGGGCAGCTACCTGCTCCGGCGTCGGCTTGCCGAAGATGAGGCACTGGTAGAGAGGCGCGGGCATGGGGGCGCTCAAAGAGTTCGGACCGGGCTGCCGTTAATCGAGCCGGGTTTGAACACCTCATAGCCCGTTGCCGCCGTCTTGTCGATGTGCCGATAGAGGCCCAGGTACTCACTGCCATGGGTCGTGTATCCGTCGCTGGTGGGGACGACGACGATACGGTCGTTCTGCTTCTTCCCGTCCGCATACCCCAACTCCCAGGGGCACCAGCGGGACTTCATCGAGTTCTCCGTGGCCAGGAATAGGAACAAATCGCATCCAACGATTCGCTGGCGCAGCTTGTTGGCAGTCTCCGCGTTTGGCGTGGTCGGCATGGTGCCGTCTTGCCAGTCGATGTAGAGGTCCAGGCCATGTTCACGCAGAGCGGTCTGCAGGCCCAACGCGAGCTCGCGGTCAACGTGGCTGTGGCACAGGAACGCCGAGGCCTGGCCGGCTCGCTTCGTTAGTGGGGCACGCCCTACCGAGCGCTGTGCCGCCCCTCTCAGTTCCGCCTGAAAAATGGCCATGGGTGGTTGTTGTCCTTGAATGCTGCGAGCCAGCTCAGCGTTACACCGGCTACGAGTGCTGGCCGCTATGCTTGGGCGTTATGTGTCAGAAAGTTACCAGATATGATGCGCCGGCGGCTACAGTTTTTCACAATGTGGGGTTTTAACCACCGGCGTTCAGCGGGCGCGCCGCCGATGGAGAGCCCAACTCAGGGCTGCCACCGTCGAAGTGCTTGCAGTTCCTATAGCGGGGATGGGCATGCCTAGATGCGGGGGCAAAACCAAGACGGGAGCGCGCTGTTTGCGCATGCTCCCTGCAGGGCGGTACTGCATCCACCATGCAGACCAGGAGAGTGGTGATGACAGCTTCCTGATGGCTCTTGGAGCCATCGCCGGGCAAATGGTGGCTCCAGGCTTGGGCGGTATTGCAGGCGGTGCGTTGGCCGCCAAAGTCGCGAAGGCCCTGTTCGAGTCCGGGCCGGCAAAGCCGAAGGTGTTCGTGAGCTTTGACTTCGACAACGACCAGGGGCTCAAGCACTTGTTGGTCGGCCAAGCCAAGAACCCTGGTGCCCCCTTCGAGATCGTGGACGGCTCGCTGAAGGAGGCTGCGCCGGAGCCAGAGTGGAAGGCGAGGGCCCGTGCGGCCATCAAGAGGTGCGACTTGGTCGTCGTGCTGGTTGGGCAGCACACCCATCGCGCCCTTGGCGTCTTAGCCGAGGTAGAGATGGCCCGCGAGGAGGGCAAGCCCATAGTGCAACTGATTGCTCGACGGGACACGCCCTATCGGCGTCTTCCCAATGCCGGGCGTGTCATCGCATGGACCTGGCCGAATTTGCAGAAGCTGTTTTCGTGAGCACGAGTCAATTTCCAGGGAGGGAACGATGGCGTTTCAGATTCGAGACCTTGAGAGCGCATCTCGACGTGCGGTCGGTGGACAGCGAAGCAGAACCCTGAGTGAGGCCATTGCCGCAAAACGGCCTACCGCATTCCTGAGCCATAGCCACCTTGATCGCGAGCTGGCAAAAGGGCTACGGCTGTTGCTCGAAGAAGCCGGGTGGGACCTTTTCATTGACTGGGAGCACACGACGCTTGACCAGCGACCGACAAAGGAAATCGCGGCGTGGCTGCAGTTATCCATCGAGATGTGCGACTTGGTGCTCTACCTGGCTACGGCGAACTCCTCAAGGTCGCGCTGGTGCCCGTGGGAAATCGGCTTTGCAGATGGCAAGAAGGGTTCATCGAAGGTCCTCATCATTTCGACGACGGACGACGCGCAGACCTATGGAAGTGAATACCTTGAGCTGTATCGCCAGATCAGCCCGAGCGATGCCAGAGGGCTTGCCCTATTTGAAGCAGGCACGACGACCGGGGGGAGGCTGTTGCGCGGCCTGTCCCCGGAATCGGTCTAACGCGACGTCCTGTTTGAAACCTGCTCCTTTAGCGTGGGCTTATCGTGGCTGACATCCTCATGCTTGCTTGCTCAAGCATCAAACCTAGTCGAAGCAATGGCGCGTGTGACCCTATCAGCCCGAAAGTACAAGCGCCTAGCCGTGGAGGCCCTGCGGAATTCACTGCGCCTGTTCAAAGACGCCCAAACGCTCTTCGCTACGGCATCGTGGCCTACTGCGTTCCAACTGACCGTGCTTGCGATTGAAGAGTTCGCAAAAGCGCGTTGGGTGGATCATGTCTACTACTCGGCCATCACCAATACTGGGCTGCCAGACGAGCAGCTCGAGCAGGAAATCCTGCGCGAGCTCTACTACCACCAGCCAAAGCAGGAGTGGTATCTCCAAGATGGCTACTTCGACTTCTCGCCAAGGCTGCACCGCGAAGTGAAGGCGGGGCTGCTCGACCGCCGAAAGCAGGATGCCACGTATGTCGGTCTTCCCAAGCGAGGGAAGCGAATTGACGTCAACGCAAGGGTCTCAGTGCCAGACCGCGTCAAGAAGGCCGAGGCGAAGCAGCTGATGTCCTTGTTCGCAAAGGAGCTTCGCGAGGTCTACATCGCCCTCGAGCGCAACGAAACCTACTTCGGGGTCGAAGAGATGGACGAGGTTGTCATGTCACACGAGTTCGCACCAGCATTCACCTGGCAGCACAAGCGCTCGGGCCTGAAGTCACCGCGCTTCCGCCAAGCCAACCGCACGCCATAGCGCTGCGGGGCCGACCTATCCCGCGCAGGTAACGATATAGCTGAGCTGCGAGCAGCGGCTGGGCACGCAGGGCCCAGAATGAAATGGGGGCCCGAAGTGCGCAGCCGTTGCGAGTCAGCTCGAGCGGTTGGTTATGCAGAGCGCCAACGACGAAGGCACCCTGCTTGCATGCAGCTTGTGCTGCCCAGGGCGCGAGCCTAGCAGGCGCGCCCGGAGCGCGACGGCGTGCACGGACCAGCGCGCAAGCCCCAACAGGCCACAGACCTGAATACGCGACCACGCCCTGAGCGCAGCGAACTGAACCAGAAGCAGCCTTCGCTCGCGTGCGGCGCAAGCAAGTGAATGCCCGAGCCTCGCGACCGCGCGCGGACACCCAGCGGCGGCTGCCGCTTGCGGAAACCTCAATCGCAGTGGCTTTAAGACGCTGCATAACGTTGAAGCTGAGCCGCGAGCGGCGGCTGGGCACGCAAGGCCCAGAATGAAATGAGGGCCTGAAGTGGCCAGCCGTTGCGAGTCGGCTCGAGCGACAGGTTAGCCATCGCGCCCCCACCCCGCTGCGACACCATTGACGGCGAGCACAACGAACGACTTGAAATCTCGATCTGTGATTCGGATCTGCCCATGCCCAACGTGCGCCGCCACGAAATCAATCGCCTCCTGCCGTGGCAAAAACGCACCGAGCTTCCTATGAACCTCCACGAGCAAGTGATCAGCAGAAATGTGGCGATCAAGTAGATCCTGGAAGCGACTGACACTCAAACCAGCGACCTCGCACACATTGGTCCAGTCGTGCGCGGCAAGATCGACAGGCGGGAAATTCTGGCGCATGAGATCGTGTATGCGGCGCGGGTTCATTGGATGGCTAACTTGGATATATGGAGACAGCAGTGACGCATAACTTGGCGCACTGTCTCCATAACATGTCCGACGCGTCAGGGCGGCAAGCGGCTTGCAGCTTGGCTTTGGGCGGCAGAAACTGTACAAAACAACAGCATTAAATAACAGGCAAAAGCAGCCCCCAGATTCTGAGCTGCACTTCATGCTGGATTGCTTGGTAGCAACCCACAGTGGGGCAGCTTCGCGCATTGGAGATGCACGTGCGCGACCCGTCTATCGCACCGATGGGGGAAATCAGGCGCAAGGTGCCTCGCCCAACCGTCCGCTCGGTTGACCTGCCTCCGCTAACGTCGCCGCGACTATTGGATCAGCTGCGCGTACGCACCCGATTCCTACATTACAGCCGCAGCACCGAGGATGGATTGAAGCGAATCGGAGAAAGGTCGCGCTGCGCATGGACGACGGCACGCTTCGTTTGGCCATCATTCACGATGCGTATACGCCGACTCTGGGTGATCGGCTGCGAGGGGATTTCTCCAACGCCGACCCAGTGACGGTCACCAGGGATCAGCCGACGGCAGCGGTCTGCCTGACTGTCAGGCAAGGCGAGTCGCCAAACGAACTTCGGGCCTGAGCCCAGCCGTCGGGTGAAAGTCCGGCTTCGGTGAATTGAAACAATGGACCTGGGCAGTGAAATGCAGACGCAATCTGCATAGGGCCTAAACGCCCCGGGCCAGAAGGATGTATCAAGTCTCGCCGCGGAAAGCTCGCCAGCGACGCGACCATCTATCAGAAGACGGATTGCAGAGGGCGGGGGCTCCAGTCAAACTCAACGCCATGCCACCCGATTGCGTCCCTCTTCCTTGGCTTGGTACAGGGCTTCGTCAGCTCGGACAACGGCCTCTTCTTCATTCTTGTCTTCGGCAAGAACCGCCGATGTGCCGATGCTGACGGTCACAGGCTTGTCCGTCGTTGACACCGATGCCGCGACACAGCTGCGGACCTTCTCGGCGATGGTTTGAGCGCCGTTCACATCGGTATCGGGAAGGACCACCAGAAACTCTTCGCCGCCATAGCGGGCGGTGAAGTCGGTGGCGCGCACGGTGCTACGCAACACCCCTGCCAATCGTCGCAATACTTGATCCCCGGTCTCATGGCCGTAGGTATCGTTGATCTTCTTGAAATGGTCGATATCGATGAACAGCACGGCATAGACGCTGCCAGTGCGCTTTAGCCGCAAAAACTCTTGTCGCAGTCTGTCGTTGGCGGCGTAGCGGTTCTGCAAGCCGGTCAACACGTCCGTGCGGGAGAGGCGTTCAAGCTCCTGGTTTGCTGCTTTGAGCGAGGCCGTCCGCGCTGCGACTTCCTGCTCCAGTTGCCGCATGTGCGACTGCCGGCTTTGCTCCAGGGCCAGCTCGGCCTGCTTGCGTTTCGTAATGTCCAGAATGCTGCCACGCAGTTCGCAGACGTGGCCCTCGGCATCGAAGAGCGGCTTGCCCTTCAAGTTGATCCAGACCGTTGAGCCGTCGGCGTGATTGACCTGCAGTTCAAGGTCATAGGCCTCGCCGCTCTGAGCAGCCTCCTCGCCGGCGGCCTTCAACTGCTCCCAGCAGGGCACAGGAAATAGCGTTCCTCGCTGATCATGGAACGGCGGGACGTTCTGCCCGAACAGTTCGTGAATCGAGTCTGAGACGACAAGCTCTTTCGTTTTGAGGTCGTGTCGCCAGACGCCAAAGCCCGCAGCGCGCTCGATCGCCGTGATTTCGGCGGCGCGCGCGGCCAATAGATGCGCTGTCTCACTGATGGCCCGGGCCACTTCGGCGGACTCCTCAATTTCCAGATGGGGCATGGGCGCCATATCGCCTTCGCGCATCGCCAGCGCCGGGGCCGTCAGGCCCCGTACCGATACCGCAATCTTTCTGGCGACGAACCAAGCCAGGCCTAAGCCAATGACCAGCAGCGCCGTCATGCCGAAGCCCAGCCATGCGAGCCTGAGCATCAAGGCGTGTTCGAGCGAAGCCGCCGGAATACCGATGCCGACGCTCCAGCCGGTCGCTTCTGAGCGGCTCCAGACGGACAAGGTCGGTATGCCTTCACGGGTGATCGTTCGCATCCCACCCTCGGGAGCCCGTCGGATCTGCTGGATGTATTCGGCCGTGCCCTTTTGCCCGACGAACTTCTCGGGCGAATGGGTCCGCGCGACGATGGTTCCCTCGGGATCGAACACCGCCGAAACGAGGCTAGGCGAGAAGTGCTGCGCCACCAGAATGCTGTTGAGATCGCTGGGCAGCAGACCGACGGACAGTACATAGGCTACCTTGCTGCCCACAAGCACCGGAACATCGACGCTG